>TBL_comb48_EPIDRAFT_1000677_pt1 | contig 26385 bp, 28 predicted proteins | sample TroBogEpilimnion_37_FD_10681 | JGI IMG/M metagenome (IMG submission 10681) | reverse complement strand
CGATCAGCAAACAGAGCATGATGCGGATTGTATTAGAGCAACGGGTGTACCAGCATTGCAAATTAATACCGGTCGTGTATGCCATTTAGACGCTCAAGGAATTGGTCAAGCTGTACAGACTTTAGCTTTAAAACCCAATAGTTTGCTGGCTATAGAAAATGTAGGGAATCTAGTTTGTCCATCATCATTCGACTTAGGCGAGGCTCATAAAGTCGTTGTGTTATCGGTCACAGAGGGCGATAACAAACCGTTAAAATACCCTGATATGTTCCATGCTGCGGATCTGATGATTATCAATAAAATAGACTTGTTACCTTATGTCGATTTTGACATCAATCGCTGTATAGACTATGCCAAACAGATCAATTCTGAGATACAGGTTATTCAGTTATCCGCTACTAAAAAAACCAATTTAACTGAGTGGACAGACTGGTTGAATGTTCGGGTTAAGATGTCGGGTTAAACTGTAAGAGTGTGGGCAAATCTAAGCTAGATGCCCACACCGTAAACAAGAGGAAGTGATCGTTATTCTTCTGAAATAACGTCAATTTTTTTAGGTTTGACTGCTTCGCGTTTAGGGATAATAATTTCTAATACGCCGTGCTTGCATTTAGCACTGATTGCTTGTGCATCAGCAGAATCTGGCAAGCTAAAACGTCGGTAAAAAGAGCCGTAATTTCGTTCGACCCGTTTATAACCTTCTTTTTCGATTTTCGCTTCCGTCTTTTTTTCGCCTTTCAGCGTTAAAATGCCTGATTCCATGTTGACTTCAATTTCTTCTGGTTTTACACCAGGTAAGTCAGCATGGATGACAAATTTATCACTTTCTTCTTTAATATCAACCGCCGGAGCCCATTCAGCCGTTGAAGTAGAACCCTCGTTACTTTGACCGTCACGGGTGCGTTCTAATTCTTTTTGTAATTGACTTAATAAACCCCAAGGTTCGTAGTGAATGATAGCCATTTTACGTCTCCTAAAATAAATTGGTTAGAAAGAAAATTCTCAAAACCAAAAATAGGGTAGAACATAAAATTTTCAAGCGACCATCAAAAAATATTTTAATCGAAATATTTTAATCGCCCGATTGTGCTATTAGTCTTGTATCCGATTCAATAATCTGGTCAACAATCAAAGCACGACTTTCATGACAAACCGCGTGACGTGTTTTCCCAGAAACATTAATACTGGGTAAAAAGATTAAATTTACTTCAATTTTATCAAGAGCCAGCATTTTTAATAAATGCGGTACAAATTCATCGTCACCAATAAAGGGAGCGAGTTCCTTAGCAGCACCTAAATATTCAATTGCAATCGGTTGCACAACTGATTTAGTTAGTAAAGCAGGTTGAAACAAAGAAGCGTGAAAACCTAAAACCTCATCGCCTTTGGTTGTGGTGCCTTCAGGAAAAGCAATAATGTTGCTGTTTTGCTTCAATAACCAAACCATTCTTTCAGCAGTGCTCAAAATGTGTTGTTTATCACCACGACGAATAAAAATAGTACCCGCTTGTCGAGCTAAATAACCAACAACAGGCCAGCTTAAAATATCACTTTTAGCAACAAAATAGGCTGGTAAATACCGTCCTATCACAATGATATCTAACCAAGAGATATGGTTACTGACTAATAGAGCCGTTCGCTCAGGCAAGTTACCTTGTTGGTTGATTTCCAGATTAATAATAGAACTGAACCAATGTAACCACTGTTTCTTTATTAAATCACGAGTATTTCTGGCATGATTCGCTTTTAAAAGCAGATTAATGACAGGGAATACCAGTGCAGCAATAATAAGTCCAGCAAAAAATAACAGCGAAACGCGTAAAAGCTTATAGAGTACTGGAAATTTCATGGCTAACTTGGCAGTCTCTCATATAGTGTTTACTGTAACGTTCTTGCAATTGGTCTAAGGGTAATAATACAAACAAGTCCATACAATTAAAATCTTCATCCCAGCACGGTTCGCCGCAGATTAACGCACCAAAACGTAAATAAGCTTTTAATAAAGGTGGAATACCCGATTCATCACGGTTACAACGTAATGCAGTAGGAACAGGAATACTCGGCGTTACCTTTAAAGACGCTGGAGCAATATTTTTACTGTCTATATTTCTATAAACAGCATCAACAGCAAAACCACTTGGACCTGGTGTGATACTCGCACAACCTAATAGATAGTTGAACTGACCTTTTAATGCGTACTCAACAAGCGCAGACCAAAGGGTAGTTAACACCGCGCTACCACGGTAATCAGGGTCAACACAAGTTCTACCGATTTCTAAAAAGCGACCCGGTAAAGTCAAAACATGGTCAAGGTTAAATTCGCTTTGAGAATAAAAACGACCTAATCTTTGCGCTTGTTGATCAGTTAACAAGCGTGTATAGCCAACAATCTTTTTATTAATATTGTCATAAACTATTAAATGATCGCAGAAATCATCAACTTCATCATAATCCAAGCCTTCAGCTTCAGATTTTAATTTTGCGCCCATTTCTTTGGCAAATATTCGATAACGCAGTACTTGCGCTTCTCTAATCCATGATTTTGAATCCGCAACAAAACATTCTAAGCGTCTGGTAGGCTTGATTTGTTGCTCATCATTAGTGTGTTGTGTCATAAAATTAGGTAGGTTGCATTAATCATTGCAATACGATAATCAATAAAGATGTCAGAATCATGACAATTATGTGAATACAAAATGACAAAATTGTTAAAATTAAATGACAACAAACTTAGCTTCGAATCGTCTGCTTTTAAATTAGCTCAAATGCTATTGTTCGGTGTTCAAGTGTCTGAAAGACGACAAAATAAAGTATAATACATTATCTTTTTACTAGGCATTTGCCGATCTTTTAATCTTGTAATGATTATGCAAATAGTTGCTATTTATCCGGGTACCTTTGACCCTATTACCAATGGGCATATTGATTTAATCGCTAGAGCGTCAAAACTTTTTAAAAAAGTTATTGTCGCTGTTGCTGTTAATAGTAACAAAATCCCATTGTTCGACTTAGATGAGCGAGTGGCTATGGTAACCGCGGTGACTCCAGATTTTACCAATGTTGAAGTCATGGGGTTTGATAACTTATTAGTAGACTGTGCCCGCGACTGTGGCGCAAATGTCATCTTACGTGGACTGCGAGCAGTTTCCGATTTTGAGTACGAATTTCAATTGGCGGGAATGAACCGTCGCTTGGCGCCGGAACTAGAAACCATGTTTCTGACGCCCGCAGAACAATATGAATTTATTTCATCCAGTATGATTAGGGAAATTGCTAAACTTAAAGGAGATGTATCCAGTTTTGTTCCTGATATTGTGCGTCAATCATTAACCAAAAAATTTATTCAGGAGTAACCGTGTCACTTATTATTCACGAAGAATGTATCAATTGCGATGTTTGCGAACCAGAATGTCCAAATGGTGCTATTTCACAAGGTGAAGAAATTTACGTTATTAATCCAGCGTTATGTACCGAATGTATCGGTCATCACGACTTACCACAATGTGTAGAAGTTTGTCCGGTTGATTGTATCGAGAAAGATCCAGAAAATCTCGAAGATAAAGAAAGCTTGTATCAGAAGTACCTTAATCTGACCAAACGATAACCAGCTAAGTCAAAGGATATAAAAATAAATGAATCAGCTAGCGATTATTTGCATGATAGTCGCTTGCTTTAGCAGAGAGTTTTAGAGGGTATTTAAGCATTAAAAAGGCCGTAATTAAGCAACGACAGCCTTTTCAATAGTAGAGACTATAAAATCAAAGCATTGATTTTAATTTTAAATTCAGTCTGCTTTTGCTACGTGCCGCTTTATTTTTATGAATAATGCCTTTGTTAACGGCGGAATCAATAATAGGCACCGCTGTGTTAAAAGCTGCTTGCGCTTTTTCTTTATCGCCCGCGTTCACGGCAGCAAGTACTTTTTTAATAAAGGTACGTAAGTTACTGCGTTGTCCTGCGTTGCGAATACGGCTTTTTTCCGCTTGCTTCGCACGCTTTTTAGCTTGTGCTGTATTAGCCATAGTATCTCGATACTGTAGTGTTGAATTAGATAGCCGTATATTTTCTTTTTAAATGATAATATTGTCAACAAATTTAATAGCAATCAAGGGATAACATTGAGTAAAAGACTTTTTAAATCAACTTTATTAGTCAGCGCAACTGTACTGATGTCAAGAATCTTGGGTTTTGTTCGAGACATGTTGATTGCTCGGGTTTTTGGCGTTGATTTAGCCACCGATGCATTTTTTGTTGCCTTTAAAATTCCCAACTTCTTACGTCGCTTATTTACAGAAGGTGCCTTTACCCAAGCGTTTTTACCAATTTATGAAGACTACAAAGCCCACGGCAGTCAGCAGGCGGTCAAACTGTTTGTTGATAAAACAGCCGGTACCTTGGCGTTAGTTTTACTGTTACTGACATTATTGGGCATCGTTATCGCTCCATTGTTAATTAGCTTATTAGCTCCCGGCTTTTCTTGGCAAGGTCCGCAGCACCTATTAGCGGTGCAGCTTTTACAAATTTGCCTGCCTTATCTATTATTTATCGGATTAGTTGCCGTAGCAGGTACGCTAATGAATGCGCATGGGCAATTTGCCGTCCCTTCATTAACACCCGCTTTACTCAATGTGGTCATGATTATTGCCACAATCTGGTGGGCGCCCTTGTTTAAAGAGCCTATTCATGCGCTCGCTTGGGGGGTTTTTGCAGCAGGCATGGTGCAATTGCTTTTCCAGTTGCCGGCATTGATCCGTTTAGGTTTAGTCCCTCATTTTCGTATAGATTTTAATGATTCAGGGGTAAAACGCCTGTTTAAGCAATTACTACCCACCATTTTTAGTGTTTCTGTTACCCAACTTAATCTGCTTTTAGATACCTTAGTGGCTTCATTATTAGCGGCAGGGAGTGTTTCTTGGTTATATTACTCCGAGCGTTTGGTCGATTTTCCCATGGGAGTTATTGGCATTGCCTTATCAACGGTTATTTTGCCGCATTTAGCCAAGAATCATGCAGAGCAGGCATCAGCCGATTTTTCAGCAGCGTTGGACTGGGGTTTGCGTTTAGTGATCTTGGTGGGTATGCCTGCAACCATTGGCTTGTTTTTGTTAGCCGAACCCATGCTGTCTACCTTGTTTCAGTATCATGAATTTAGCGTTAAAGACGTGCAATTGTCAGGACAAAGTTTAAAAGCCTATGCTATCGGTCTTTTGGGCTATCTATTAGTCAAAATATTAGTTGCCGGCTTTACCTCGCGACAAGATCTTAAAACCCCTGTTCGTTACGGTATCTATGCCATGATTGTCAGTTTGGCTTTGAATATACTGGCAATACCCCTAGCCCATGCAGGGTTAGCATTAGCGACCTCTTTAGGGGCATTGTTTAATGCCGGATTGTTAATTAAAAAATTAATGACAGAGCAAATTTACCGACCTGAAAAAGGTTGGCTGTTATTTTTGCTGAGAATTATGCTGGCTAGTTTAGCCATGTCGGCAGTTTTGTATTTTTATGTGGATGTTAGTTGGTGGTATGAGCAATCTTTTTGGCAACGGGTCAGTCAATTATTTATCTGGATACTGATTGCTATCGTTTGCTATTTAATGGTGCTTTTGTTGACAGGGTTAAGAGTGGCGCACTTGATGTTAGTGGCGTTAAAAAAAACTGGCGGATAGTTGGTTAGTAGTGTTACTTATCAAGCAGATTCTAGTCATTCTTGCTAACAATCTATCCGGTAATTCTGTAACCACGCTTTAAACGCCGTCGGCTGCTTAAAAATGCGCAAATCGTTTTCAATCGAGGCGATATGATACTTCAGCTCTTTAATATCGCTAGATAAGATGGACATCAGTTTTTTAGTCGATAAACGTTGATAAAAAGGTAAATGACATTGGAATTTAAACATATCTTCAATTTCATCTAGTTTTTGGGTTAATTCTGCCGATTGTTCTTTAAGTATTTTGTTAAAGTGCTTTAGACGACTATCCGCTATTTCGTTTAAATGTAGAGGATTAATCTGTTCAATTTCTAATTGTAAAGCCAATAGTTGTAATAAGTCCTTTTTACCGTAAGCAATATTGACTCGTTGCATCAATTCCGTTTTACGTTCCCGTTCCTGTAAATCAGGTTCACGGTCAGGGTGTAAACAAGTAACCAGTTTACGATAAATTTCTTGTACCGATTTTTTAGCTAAAGCTTCTTCTTGTTGCAGACGGGCTTCATTCTCTAATTGCTTCTTGGTTTTTTTGCGTTCTTGAGTCGGTATTGTCGGCTGGTCGGACTGCTCGCGCATTTTATCCTGTAAATGAGCATGAAATTTTTCTGGAGAACTAAGATCAACACCATCATCAATATCAACATTAAATAAATTCTTGGCAAAGTTTTTTGCCAATTGTTCGGCAGCTACATGAGCTTCTTCTTTCAGGCAGTCATAATCATCATCACTGTATTGATTAAATATCGACTTTAGTTCCTGCGCCTCTTCCAGAGAGTCATCTTCACCGATTAACTGTTCACATAACTGGCAAATGAGATGTTCCATTTTCAATTTGTCGGTTTTTTTGAAAATCTTATCATTGTATAAATTATCCAGTAACCGCACCCAAGCCACTTTTTTTTGGTTAAAAAGTTCACATAAAGGCAAGTATTCTTGGTTAAATTTTTGCTGGTATAAAGGAATCGTTTTTTCCCAGTCGATGAGCTGTTGTTTCTGGGACTCAATTTTTTTAGTCAGGCTATTAAACTGTTTTTGCGCAGCCGTTAAAGACGTTTTTTGAGTTTGAGCATCAATGCGGATAATTTTATGAGTCGTCATGGTATTAAACGAGCTGGCAGCGAAACTCTTTTACTGCCGATTATAAAAGACACTTATTGTAGGGGAGGTAAACCGAAATTTCAGTAACGCTCCCCTCAGCTGTTTGGATGTTGGATGGTATGCGGTGTGGCTTAGTGATTAGCTATTTATTTTGGGCGTGAAAAGTCTGGTTCATGCGGTGGCGCTTTTTCTTGCAGGCAATGATATGCCGCATTTTCGTATTTGATTCTTAACGATTGTGGATTTTCATGCTCGTCAAGAAACTTTTCTGCTTCTTGATCGGTTAAATCTTTGGACAAGAAATTGGCAATACAATGACACGGTTTGCTGAAGCGCTCTTTATCATCGTTGTTATCTGAATTATGAGCTTCCCGCTCAATACATTGAGAAGCAAATGTGTTCTCAAAGTGCTGTTTTTGACTTTCAGTCACTTTTTTTTCGCCAGAATGATCCCAAGGATTTGGATTATGATCAGCTTTAGCTGCTGGCGTTGTTGTTGAATGTTTTGGTTTATCATCTGAACAGCCGTTTAGTAATAAAGTCAGTGCGGCGCTAATGATAACAGTGAACAAAAGGTTTTGATTAATAAGTTTTTTTTTCATAATATTTTATAAATTGTTGGGAAAGCTCACGATTTTATTTTAGTTGCTTTTAGGTAACTTGAACTTCAAAAATCAACAATAAACGTTAAAACTTTCTTGGTCAAGATAGTCTAGTATTTTTATGCTACATAAAACTGACTAACTGACCTTATAATAAGCTGTTATTTTTATTGCCTGTTAGGTATGGTTTATGCAGATTATTCAGGAAGCACTGACGTTTGATGATGTTTTATTAGTACCCGCTCATTCCACTGTGTTGCCACGGGATGTGGAAATTAAAACTCAGTTGACGCGAAGTATTGCACTCAATATCCCGTTAGTAGCAGCGGCGATGGATACGGTTACTGAAGCCCGATTGGCTATTGCGATTGCTCAGGAAGGTGGTATCGGGATTATTCATAAAAATATGACGGTTGAACAACAGGCGCGTGAAGTTCGTCATGTGAAAAAATATGAAAGCGGGGTTATTAAAGACCCTATAACGGTTTCGCCTGATGTTAGTGTGCGTGATGTTATCAAATTGACACGAGCAAAAAATATTTCCGGCGTGCCGGTTGTTAATGGCGATGAGTTAGTCGGTATTGTCACTAGCCGAGATTTGCGATTTGAAACTCGCTTTGATGAACCCATTACTTCAGTCATGACGCCTAAAGAGCGTTTAATTACCGTCAATGAAAATGCTGATCGTAAAGAGGCTGTGGCTTTGCTGCATAAGCATCGTATTGAAAAAGTATTGGTAGTTAACGATGCTTTTCATTTGCGCGGCATGATTACTGTCAAAGACATACAAAAAGCTAAAGATTATCCACAAGCTTGTAAGGACGAACAAGAGCGATTGAGAGTTGGAGCGGCAGTAGGCACTGGACAGGGAACAGAAGAGCGAGTGGCGGCTTTGGTCGCAGCCGGAGTGGATGTCATTATTGTCGATACCGCTCATGGACATTCTCAAGGTGTGTTGGATAGAGTTAAATGGATTAAAGAACATTATCCAGAAGTGCAAGTGATAGGTGGTAATATCGCCACTGCTGAAGCGGCTTTAGCATTAGTAGAAGCAGGTGCTGATGGTGTTAAGGTAGGTATTGGACCGGGTTCAATTTGTACGACTCGAATTGTTGCCGGTGTAGGCGTACCACAAATTACCGCCGTAAGTAATGTTGCAGACGCACTTAAAGGAACGGGTGTTCCATTAATCGCCGATGGCGGAATACGCTATTCAGGCGATGTTGCCAAAGCGTTAGCCGCAGGTGCTCACTCCGTCATGTTAGGTGGTTTATTTGCCGGTACAGAAGAAGCACCCGGAGAAGTTGAATTATTTCAAGGACGTTCTTACAAGTCTTATCGTGGGATGGGTTCGTTAGGGGCTATGTCACAACAGCAAGGTTCGAGCGATCGCTATTTTCAAGATGAAGCTGATTCTGTTGAAAAATTGGTTCCAGAAGGGATTGAAGGTCGAGTACCCTATAAAGGTAGTTTATTAGCGGTTATACATCAACTGCTGGGTGGTGTTCGGGCGAGTATGGGCTATACCGGCAGTAGTACAATTTCTATTCTCCATGACAAAGCGCAATTTGTGCGGGTGACCAGTGCAGGTATGCGTGAGAGCCATGTTCACGATGTAACCATTACTAAAGAAGCCCCTAATTATCGAACTGAGTAGGTTAATGACTATTCCTCTGCCGCTAAAACTGATGTTGAGTGCCGGTGAATCATCCGGCGATCAACATGCAGCCAATCTATTTGTGGAATTGCAAAAAAACCACCCTGAGGTTATCGGTATCGGCATGGGAGGGGCAAAAATGCGCGAAGTAGGCATTGATGTTCGTTGTGATTCAAGCGCTATTGCCGTTATCGGTGTGATAGAAGTTATTAAACACTACCCAGAAATTCGTCGCATGTTAACGGCTATGAAAAAGTTACTTGCGAATGAGCGACCTGATTTATTGATTTGTGTTGATTATAAAGAATTCAACTTTAAATTAGCCACTTATGCCAAGCAATTAGGTATTAAGGTGTTATTTTATGTGAGCCCGCAGATTTGGGCTTGGCGCTCAGGACGCGTTAAACAATATGGAAAAGTCATTGATATGATGGCGGTTATTTTTCCATTTGAAACGGCTTACTATGAAGCAGAAAATGTTCCCGTCTGTTATGTGGGTCATCCTTCTGTAGATAAAGTAAGACCTCTTTATAGTCAAGCAGATGATTGTCAGCGTTATGGTTTGGATTCCAGTAATCCTAGAGTAGGTTTGTTGCCGGGTAGTAGAGTTAATGAAATTAAAAGGTTATTGCCAGTAATGTTGGCGGCGGCTGAAATAATGCAAGCGCAAATGCCAACATTACAATTCATTTTACCTCAGGCTAGTTCTATTAAGGATGAACTCTTAAATCGTTTTCTTGAGCAAACCGCTGTAAAAGTTAAAGTGGTCAAAAATGAACCTTATGATGTCATACAGTGTTGTGATGCGGTTATGACCAGTTCGGGGACGGCAACGTTAGAAATTGCTTTATTAACAGTGCCGATGCTGATTACTTATAAATTAGCAGCAATAACTTATTGGTTAGGGCGATGGTTAGTGAAAACGCCTTTTATCGGCTTGCCGAATATTATTGCTGGTCGTAGTATCGTTAAAGAATTTATTCAGCACGAAGCCTCGGCTGAACAATTGGCGGCTGAAATGTTGTTGTTGTTAAATGATTCCAGTTATATGGAAACTATGCGTGCAAATCTGGCTGAAGTTAAGCAAAAGTTAGGACAAGGAGGGGCTTCTAAACGGATGGCGGAACTGGTTATTACTATGTTGTCTTAATAAGGCATTATTCTATTGTTGTATTTAATAGCCAATCGGTAATAAATGGCTGATAAAAATCAGTATCTTTACTGATAGCGCCTTGTTGCGTAACCGAGGCGGATGCAAACTCTTGGGCTCTGCACATTATTTTTTCTAAAGACCAATTTTGCTGTAGCCCCAATAATATAATGGCAGCAAAAGCATCACCTGCACCCACTGTGTCAATGACGTTCAATTCTTGTTCGGGAGCTACTTTGACCCACTCATCTTTATTATTTAAGGCAATCGCCCCCTGATTACCCAAGGTCACTATCAATAAATCCAGTTGATAATGGCTTATAAACCATTGCATTAAAGTCGTGACAGTTCCGTTTTTTGGAGACAATTCTTTTAATTCTTGTTGATTCAGTTTGACCCAATTAGCTTTTTGTAGCAAACGCTCAACTGTTTCTAAATGCCACCAAGGTGCTCGTAAATTTACGTCAATAAAAATCTTGCAATCAGTGCTGGCTATAAGGTTATCCAGTGCTTCAGCACTGATAGCATGGCGCATTGCTAGTGTACCGTGATAGATGATAGCGTAATCTGGGTTGTGGTCTAGTTGTTTGGTATCAATAAAGTCATAGGCTTGCTGATCGAGAATAGCATATTCAGGTTCCCCCTGATGAATGCTGACAGTAACAGTTCCTGTTGGATGCTGATGGTCTATTTGTAGTTGATTGGTTGCAATACCCCAGTATTGCATTGCTTCGCAAATGCTATGACCTAAATCGTCATTTCCTACTCGACTAATAAAACAAGGATTCGCTCCTAATGCGGTAAGATGCCACACTACATTGAAAGGAGCACCACCAAGAAGCACTTGGCCGTCTGGGAATTGATCAAACAAAACTTCACCGAAAATAGCAATAGTTTGAGACGACATTTTGTAAGTTTTCGTATAATCAGATTTTTAAATAAAAAGCATAAACGCACTCAATGGTATTATCAAGTATTCAATTAATCTGCTATTAAAAGCGGAGTAATACTGTTAATTTGCTTTGCTACGTAGTTAAACAACACTACCCCAAGCAATCCACCGTATGTAATAATAGAGTTCTTTGATTTTACGCTATTTCTTTTTCTACCTAGCCACTCTTTGGTGGTACAACCTCTATAGGCCTTAATAAATGGATGAAAACAAAAAGAAAGCTCTCAGTGTCGCATTGATGCAGATAGAAAAACAGTTCGGTAAGGGCTCCGTGATGCGTATGGGTGATGTAACGACATCCCGCGACATTGATGTTGTCTCTACAGGGTCATTGGGGTTGGATATCGCTCTAGGTTGTGGCGGATTACCACGTGGTCGAGTAGTAGAAATATACGGTCCAGAGTCATCGGGTAAGACGACACTGACTTTGCAAGTGATTGCCCAAATGCAAAAGTTAGGTGGGACTGCTGCGTTTGTCGATGCTGAACATGCTTTAGATCCTATTTACGCTGAAAAAATTGGTGTCAATGTTGATGATTTATTGGTTTCTCAACCAGATACCGGTGAGCAGGCTTTAGAAATAACCGATATGCTAGTGCGTTCAGGCTCTGTTGATATTGTTGTTATTGATTCGGTAGCCGCCTTAACGCCAAAAGCTGAGATTGAAGGCGATATGGGTGATTCTCATATGGGTTTACAGGCTCGGTTAATGTCACAGGCTCTGAGAAAGTTAACGGCTAATATCAAACGCTCTAATACTTTGGTTATTTTTATTAATCAGATTCGTATGAAAATAGGGGTTATGTTTGGTAGTCCAGAGACAACCACCGGTGGTAATGCGCTAAAGTTTTATGCGTCGGTTCGACTGGATATTCGTCGCATTGGTTCTGTTAAAAAGGGCGACGAAATTATTGGTAATGAAACCAGAGTTAAAGTAGTTAAAAATAAAGTTTCACCGCCTTTTAAAGAAGCTGAGTTTGAAATTTTATTCGGCGAAGGCGTTTCTTTTACTGGCGAATTAGTCGATTTGGGCGTGAAATATGGTTTCATTCAAAAGTCAGGTTCTTGGTATAGTTATGGCGATGAAAAAATTGGACAAGGTAAGGATAATGCCAAGCTTTTTTTAAAAGAACATCCTGAAAAAGCTAAGGAAGTTGAATCTAAAATTAGAGAAGTTGCTTTTGCTAAACTGAAGGTTAAACCAGAGTCTGATGAGCTTCTTATAGAAGACTTTGATCTTGACGAAGAATAACGAAGTGTTTTGTGGACGCGGTAGCTAAACAGATAAAAACCAATTGCTTACGGCTACTGGCAAGAAGAGAGCACAGTCGGGAAGAATTGGTCGATAAATTGCGATTAAAAGGGTTTAATCGAGATAATATTTTACCGGTGCTTAATGAGTTAGCAGAGCAGGGTTGGCAAAGTGATAGCCGCTATGCGGAAAGTTATATCAGAGAGCAAATTCGTAAAGGGTATGGTCCCCTTGTGATTGCCTTTGAATTGAATCGCAATGCCATAACGGAAGTTAATCTTGATGATATTTTGTTATCTGTAGCGGATAGCTGGCAAGCGCATTTAACTCAAGTTTATGCTAAAAAATATCAGGATAACCATCCCAAAAGTGTCATTGAATTAGCAAAACGTAACCGCTTCTTGTTGCAGAGAGGTTTTTCTACAGCCATGATTAATAATTTATTTACCGAGCTTTATGGTAGAAATCTTTGGCGAAGTGGGTTTTAAAGATATCACGAAAGTATGACTGCAATAACGATAAATTTCTTAAGTTTCTGTCTCAATTAATCAAATGATGAAAAAAATGACTAGCGCAGAGTTGCGCGCCGCTTTTCTTGAATTTTTCCAGCAGCGTGGACATAGTATTCAGCCTTCCAGTTCACTAATTCCTGCTAACGACCCAACACTGTTATTTACTAATGCTGGTATGGTTCAGTTTAAGGACGTGTTTTTAGGTCGTGAACAACGTTCGTATAACACTGCCGTGAGTAGCCAGCGTTGTGTTCGTGCTGGTGGTAAACACAATGATTTAGAGAATGTAGGCTATACAGCACGTCATCATACTTTTTTTGAAATGCTGGGTAATTTTAGTTTTGGTGATTATTTCAAAAAAGAAGCCATTCATTATGCTTGGGAGTTTTTAACTCAGGAACTTGGGCTTCCAGTCGAAAGATTATGGGTTACGGTGTATGCTGAAGATAAGGAAGCCGAAGCCATTTGGCTTAACGAAATAGGGGTTAATCCTAACTGTTTTTCAAGAATCGCCACCAAAGATAATTTTTGGTCAATGGGTGATGTCGGTCCATGTGGTCCTTGTACTGAGATTTTTTATGATCATGGTGAGCATATTGCAGGAGGACCTCCGGGCAGTCCTGATGAAGATGGCGATCGCTATATTGAAATTTGGAATCTCGTTTTTATGCAGTATGACCGCGCTGCCGATGGCACGTTGACGCCGCTACCAAAACCCTCAGTTGATACCGGAATGGGGTTGGAGCGTATTGCTGCCATTATGCAATCCGTGCATAGCAATTATGAAATAGATTTATTCCAAAAATTATTGTCATCGGCTGCTGTATTGGCAAAAATTAGCGATTTCAATAATAGCTCTTTGCGGGTGATTGCTGATCATATTCGCTCTTGTTCGTTTTTGATTGCTGATGGCGTTATGCCATCTAATGAAGGCAGAGGTTATGTTTTGCGACGTATTATTCGTCGCGCTATACGTCATGGTTATCGACTGGGGATTCATGATATTTTCTTTTATCAATTGGTTGAACCGTTGGTTGAAGAAATGGGTGATGCCTATCCCGAGTTAAAAAATGCTCAGCCTCAAATTGAAAGGGTATTAAAAAAGGAAGAGCAGCGTTTTGCAGAAACTCTTGGTCAGGGTATGAAGATATTGGAAGCGTGTGTCACTAAACTGGAAGGCACTGTGATCCCGGGTGACATCGTTTTTCAGCTTTATGATACTTATGGTTTTCCGGTTGATTTAACCGCTGATTTTGCTAGAGAACAGCAATTATCGGTTGATTATGATGGATTTGAATTAGCAATGACTGCTCAACGCCAGCGTGCCCGTTCTGCTAGCAATTTTGCTGCTGACTATGATCAAGACATCACCGTCAACAGTCAAACTGAGTTTACTGGTTATGAACATCTTGATGATCAAGTTTCTATTGTTGCTTTGTACCATCAGGGGCAATCGGTAGAAAAATTGCAGGAAAATGAAGAAGGTATAGTTATTTTAGATAAAACGCCTTTTTATGCCGAATCAGGTGGGCAAGCTGGAGATTGTGGNCAGCTAATTGCCGATGATGCAGTATTTTCAGTTTTTGATACGCAAAAACAGGGTGGAACATTATTTTTGCATAAAGGCAAAGTTAATAGTGGCAGTTTAACNGTTGGTCAGTTATGTTCAGCGAGTGTTAATGCCCAGCATCGTCATGCAACTGAGCTTAATCATTCTGCTACACATTTATTACATGCGGCTTTACGTCAAATTTTAGGTGATCACGTAACGCAAAAAGGTTCGTTGGTTAATTCAGAGCGATTACGTTTTGATTTTTCACATTTTGAGCCGGTTTCGCCAGAGCAGATTGCTCTACTGGAAAAAATAGTGAATGAGCAAATCCGTCTCAATCAATCCGTATCTGCTCAAATCATGGCAAAAGAGGATGCAGTATCTGAGGGAGCGATGGCTCTATTTGGTGAAAAATACGGTGATGAAGTTAGGGTATTAAAAATTGGGAATTTCTCTACAGAGCTGTGTGGAGGAACTCATGTTGATAGAGCCGGTGATATTGGCTGTTTTAAAATTATTAGTGAAACCGGTGTTGCCGCAGGTGTAAGACGCATAGAAGCTGTTACTGGTGAAGGTTGCTTAGAGTGGTTGTCAGGTAGAGAACAAGTTTTATTGGCTGTAGCTGGTTTGCTGAAAAGTTCGCCTGAAAAAGCGGTTGAGAAAGTTGAGCAATTGTTGGAAAAAAATAGAAATATTGAAAAGCAATTGGAACGCTTACAGGCAAAAATGGCAAGTTCAGCGGGTGATGAACTGAGTAATCAGGCTGTTGATGTTTCTGGGATGAAGGTCTTGGCAGTTAAATTGGATAACGTTGATCCTAAATCATTACGGGATATGGTGGATCAGTTAAAAAATAAACTGGGTAGCGCCGCGATTGTTTTAGCGGTTGTAGAGGGTGATAAGGTCAGTCTGATTGCTGGTGTTACTAAAGATAGAATGACACAAATTAAAGCCGGTGATTTAGTTAATTATGTTGCAACCCAAGTAGGTGGAAAAGGTGGTGGACGACCCGATATGGCTCAAGCAGGCGGAACTAATCCTGCTGGCTTGGAAGCCGCTTTATCAGGTGTTGCTGATTGGGTAGCTGGGCAATTGTCCAGTTAAAAGTGGTATTCAGTAGTACATTTTATTTTGCAAAAATGTACTACTTTGCTTTAAATTTAATGACATCGGCTTTCAAAATATCATAATTATTGAAAGCATTTTGTAAACTGAGTTTTAAATTAATGATGCAAGCTAATGTAGTACTGGTAAAAATACAAATCATTATTGCTATTTGATATTTGACTGCTAACCAGGGTTCATTTCCCCCCAAAATTTGTCCAGTCATCATACCGGGCAAAGAGACTAACCCCATTGTTGACATACCTGCCAAGGTTGGGCTAATGGCTGCTTTAATAGCTGCTTGGTAATAGGGTCGAACCGCTTCCCAACGAGTTGCGCCCAACAGTAGGAAAGTCATGTATTCCGATTCATTTTTGTGTAGGCTTGAATAGAAACGCTCCAAGGCAATAACATTACCTTGGAGACAATTGCCCAGAATCATGCCGACTAATGGAATAACATAGTGGGCATCATAAAAATTATTGGGTTGAATGACCAGTATGACTAGATACATCGCTGAGAATACTGTACTGACACTAATGGCGATTAAAGTTGACCAGATAAAATAGCGAGTTTTCAATCCAGCTCTCTGTAAGATACTGAAATCAGCAATGATAATCATCACTAGTATCCATAATGTATTGAGTAGCGGGTCATTAGCCGCAAATAAGGTTTTTAGATAAAAACCAACCAAAGCTAGTTGAATACTCATCCGTATAATGCCGATGATCACATCTCGACTAAGTCGTAATCCAATCAACCAAAGCAATAACCAAGGTAACAGGCAGAGTCCATAAAGTACCACCATTTGTGGTAGGGCAATATCAAGTGTTGTCACGTTGGCTTATCCGTATTAACTGACCTGATTCTAATTCTAAAACAGATTGGCAACGATCTATCCAATCGCGATCATGGGCAACAGACAAAATCGTTAATTCTTGATTATCTAAAATATTGTAAAGAGCTAATTTGTTTTCACTATCCAGAGCGCTGGTTACTTCGTCAAGCAGAAATATTTTCTTTCCTAATAAAAAGCCGCGAGCAAGTGCGATTCTCTGTTTTTCGCCACCGGAAAGATGACTGCTTTGTTGATTTAAAATGTCTGGATTAAGATTTAATTGCGCGAGTATATTGTGAATTTGTTCGTTAGAAGGTGTATTGGCGCGATGAGATTTAAATTGAAATGGTAATAGTAGCGCATCGTGTACATTGTCAGCGGCTAATAGTGGCTCTTGACCGATGTAAGCAGTTTGATGGCGTATTTCTGCAATATTACTGGAACTTAGTCGTACTTGGTGAAAGTAAATAGCACCTTGTGATATGGATTGTAAGCCTAGTATGGCTTTTAGAACGGTACTTTTACCTGAGCCAGACAAGCCACAAAGGACTGCCTTTTCTCCAGAATTAAGCGTAAAACTAACGTTAGATAGTATTTTTTTGTCGCCAACACCTATGCTGACTTTATCAAATCGTATGATAGCTGACATAATTTTAATTAAAGATAATTACTCAATGTTCAGCAAATCTAATATTGCTTGATGATTAGTCCTTAGGTTTCAGTTTTTGCTTTATTTTGTTGTTTTTCATCGTAAGCGGTCATTTGCTGGCTAGTCGCTGGTAGTTGAAACTGATCTTTCCAGACAGAATAGGGCATACCATAAATCACTTCTCTTGCTTGTTCGTAGTCTAATGATATTCCTCGTTCTGTCGCTGCTGCAGAGTACCATTTTGCAAGGCAGTTACGGCAGAAGTCTGCAAGTATCATTAAATCTATGTTTTGGACTTCAGTGTGTTGCTGTAAATGTTCGATTAAACGACGAAAAGTAGCAGCTTCTAATTCTTGGGTGCTATTATCCATAAATTCTCCTAGTAATTCCTTATTCTAGCAGAAACCGTTATGTAAGCATGTACATTTTAAAGTAATGATTTTACAATACAGCGTATTTAAGTTCGCTTTACAAGAACTTAATCATCTGTTGTATTTAACGCCACCAAATCATGAAACAACTCTTTGAATTTTTTCCAATAGTCTTATTTTTTATTGCTTATAAACTCTACGACATTTACATTGCGACGGCGGTTGTGATGGTGGCAACCGTCATTCAGGTTATCTATACCTGGTTCAGGTATCGTAAGGTTGAATCTATGCAATGGATTACTCTAGGTTTGGTTGTCGTTATGGGGGGGGCAACGCTGTACTTGCAAAATGATTTATTTATTAAATGGAAACTTTCGATTATTGAATGGCTATTTGGAGTCGCTTTTTTAGGCAGTCAGTTTATAGGTAATCAAACTTTTGTTGAGCGCATGATGTCAAAGAGTCTAACTTTGCCAGATGTTATTTGGAAACGGTTAAATTTTATCTGGGGTGGCTTTTTTATCAGTGTTGGATTTATCAATCTTTATGTAATGTACAATTTTAGTACGGATGACTGGGTTGCTTTTAAAACATTCGGTGTGCCCGCTTTAATGGTTCTTTTTATTGTTTTCCAGATGTTTTTTTTATATAAATACGTGCCAGAGAATGAGGAATAGTTTGTGTTTTATGCCATTATTTGTACAGATAATGAAAATAGTTTGCAGTTAAGATTAACGGCTCGTTCCGCACATGTCGCTAGATTACAACAATTACAAGATGAAGGACGCTTAATTTTAGCAGGCCCTCNTCCGGCGATTGATAATAATGATCCCGGGCAAGCCGGGTTTACCGGTAGTTTAATTGTTGCCGAATTTGACAATTTGTTAGCTGCTCAGCAATGGGCTGATGCGGACCCCTATATTGCTGCCGGTGTATACGCCAGTGTTCTTATTAAACCATTCAAAAAAGTGTTCCCTCAATGACAACTGAACTGATTAAACAACTGTTAACCGACGCATTTAAACCGGATTTATTAGAGATTATCGATAATAGTGCCGCTCATGCAGGACATGCTGGAGCACGTAGCGGTGGCGGTCATTATCATGTCACTCTAGTTTCAGACGTTTTTGAAGGAAAATCAATGGTACAGCGTCACCAACTGGTTTATAAGGCACTTGGTGACATGATGAAGCAACAAATTCATGCCTTAGGCATTAATGCCCTCTCACCCTCTGAAGAAACAAAAGGAAACTCGTAAATGAAAAATAAATTTATCCCACTGCTGGTTGTAGGCACTGCCCTTGTGACAGGTTGTGATCAAAAAGCAGCTGATAATGGCCCTGTTGTTAAAAAAGAAGATGCTATTGCGGTAGTTAACGGCAAATATATAGCGAAGTCGACTCTTGAAAACTTGGAAAAAGAATTGTCTGAGCGTGGACAGGGTCAAGCCTTCCCAAAAGAAAAAATAGTTGAAGAATTGGTACAACGTGAGATTTTGGTTCAAGATGCGATCCAAAAACAATTGGATAAATCGCCTGATTTGATTCAGCGTCTTGATGAAACTAAAAAAGCCCTGCTGACTCAGGCTGATGTTCAAGATTTTATGAAATCAAATCCAGTCACTGATGCAGAAGTTAAAGCGGAATATGATTCTAAAGTAGGTGGAACTAACGCAGTAGAATATAAAGCGCGTCATATTTTGGTAAAAACTGAAGATGAAGCTAAAAAAATTATTGCCGAACTTGATAAAGGTGGTGATTTTGCTAAATTAGCTAATAAAAACTCATTGGATGCTAAAGAGTCACAAAACGGTGGCGATTTAGGATGGTTTGTGGCTAGTCAGATGGTCGAGCCTTTCTCTAAGGCTGTTATGGCGTTGGAAAAAGGCAAATATACTAAAACGCCTGTACAAACCCAATTTGGCTGGCATGTCATTTTGCGTGAAGATTCTCGCACTCAAACACCACCTCCATTGGAAGCAGTGAAAGAGCAACTATTGCCTTTCCTGCAACGTAAGAAAATTCAAGATATGCTGGAACAAAAGCGTAAAGCTGCTAATGTAGAAATACTGATCCCATTGACTGATGAAAAACCTAAAGATGAAAAAGCTCAAGCTCAGCAACCTGTGACTGAAGAAGTCGTTGTTGAAGAAGAAATTAAAGATTCTAAAGGTAAAACAATTGCTAAAGGTGTAGCGGTTGAAGAAGTTGTAGAAGAAAAACCTGCTACAACAGAAGAAAAGCCTAAAGAAGAAGTTAAAAAAGCTGAAGAAAAACCAAAATCAGCTGAAAGTAAAAAATAAGTCGTTATCTTATTATGAAAGGGCGGATTTATCCGCCCTTTTTTATGCGTTTTTTTCTAAGTAATGTAGAATCAATTGTAGGTTACGTTGTCCTTTATATTCATTAATATCCAGCTTATAGGCTGCAGTTATTACTCTTAATCCTAACCATTGCTCTGGTTGATCTATAAAAAAAGCGATGGCATCCATTAATTTTTGTCCATTTTGTAAACGGACGACTAATTTTAGATGGCGTTGACCGACAATACGTGACTGTATGACTTCAAATGTCCCATGAAAAATGGGCTCTGGAAAGCCTTGTCCCCATACACTACTCTGTTGTAATAAGTCTGCAAATTCTAATGTGATATTTTGTTCAGATAATTCTCCATCCGATAATATTTTTTGTTCTAAATCGACATCAGTTAGATGTTTACTGACAAATTCGTTGAATACTAAGGCAAATGCAGGATAGTCATGCATTTTTAGACTTAATCCAGCCGCCATAGCGTGACCGCCGAATTTACTTAATAATTTGGGGTGGCTGGTAGCAATATCATTGAGAATATCCCGAATATGAATACCAGCAATTGATCTTGCAGAACCTTTAATTAAGTCTGTTCCTGCTGGAGCAAAAGCAATCACAGGTCTGTTAATACGATCTTTGATTCGAGCGGCTAAAATACCAATGACACCTTGATGCCAATTTGCATTGAATAAACAAATACCAGCGGGTAAATGATGTTCATTCAGGTTGTTCATTTCTGAAAGCAAGGTCATTGCCTCGATTTTCATTTGTCCTTCTATTTCACGTCGATCGTTATTCAATTCATCCAATTGGGACGCAATCATATTTGCAATCTTGGGGTCATCGGTTAATAAACATTGAATCCCTAGTGACATATCGTCCATTCGTCCGGCTGCATTCAAACGTGGTCCAAGCGAGAATCCCAAATCTGTCGCGATAATTGTTTGTGAGTTTTTCCCTGAGATATTAATTAATGCTTGTAATCCTGCGTGGCAATTTCCAGTACGAATTCTCATTAAACCTTGATAAACGAGTATACGGTTAATATGGTCAAGACTGACAACGTCTGCTATTGTTCCAAGAGCTACATAATCAAGTAATTGTCCGAGATTAGGTTCAAGTATATTTCTTTCGGTAAACCAATTAAGTTCTCTAAGTCGACTTCTCAATGCCATTAAAACATAGAAAATAACGCCGACACCGGCTAATGATTTACTCGGAAAACGATCATTTGGTAAATTTGGATTAACAATGGCAGTTGCGTTAGGTAATTGTTGTCCTGGTAGGTGATGATCTGTTATTAGTACTTTGATTCCTGCATGTTGGGCTGCTTGGACACCTTCAATACTAGCAATACCATTATCAACAGTGATGATAATGTCAGGCTGTTGTAATTTAACAAGTTCAACAATTTCAGGAGTTAAACCATAGCCATATTCAAAGCGGTTGGGTACGATGAAACTAACTGATTCAAACCCCATTAACTGTAATCCTTTAATTGCTAGTGCGCAACTTGTGGCACCATCGGCATCGAAGTCCGCTACTACGCATAAGCGTTTATTATTCTTAAGAGCGGTAATAAGTTCGTTAACCATGTTTTCCATACCTGATAGTAACCACGGTGATGGTAACAGAGCTAAAGATTTTTCTAGTTCAACGGGATTGTTTATATTTCGCGCTAAAAAAATATGGGCTAGTATGGGATGGATATTACCTAGATTCGCTCTTTTTTTGTTGAGTGGACGAGCTACAATTGATTTTTTGATACCTTGAAAATACATGGCAATTCCGATGAAGCAAGTTGGTTTAAAAGGTGGAGTGAATAAAAACTTTTGTTATTGTAGTTTGCATTCTCTGGCAAAATGGACGCTTATTTTCTAAGGATATAATGATGCAAAATTACCAACATATCTTATTGGCAGTCGATTTTTCTGAACAGGGATATACCGTAGCACAAAAGGCTCAATCTCTTGCTAATGCTTATTCTGCAAAACTTAGCATGGTACATGTGCTGGATAATATTCCCATGCCTGATACAAACTATGGGACTATCATCGATTTAGTTAGTGATTCTGGTGATCCGTTATTGGAATCTGAAAAAAATAAATTGCTGGCTCTAGGTAGGCGGTTTGCAATTGATGTCGAAAACCAATGGTTAATATGGGGGGTTCCAAAAAATGAAATTACACTGCTCGCAGAACAGCAAAAAGTTGATCTAATTGTCATTGGTTCTCATGGTCGTCATGGATTGGCTTTATTGTTAGGTTCAGCAGCTAATGATGTATTGCATCACGCTAGTTGCGATGTATTAGCTGTCCATTTGCGATCTCTATTCTAAATTTTAATTGCACTAATTTGGGTCTCTTTAGTCCAAAAGAGTACAGTTTCAAAAGTGATTAAATACTGTATAGGGTTTTAGTAACGTCATTATACAAAAAATAGCTATTAGAGTGATGGCATAAATCATGCTTATAAAATTTTAAAGAGTAAATAAACCTAAGAATAGCTATGAAATCAATCTGGGAAAATTATAAAACCGATGTTGCTTATGATGAACTGATGTACTCTGAGTTTCAGTCACGTCCAGTTAGCCACAGTTTATGTCAATATTTAAATTCTCTAAATAAGGAAGATATAGATAAGCGCAAAATAGCTGCCGAATTAGCTATTATGGAAATGGGTATAACATTTACGGTTTATAGTGATGAAGGCAATATCGACAGAGCTTGGCCTTTTGATATTATTCCTAGAATAATTGATGCCAAAGAATGGATGATTATTGAAAAGGGTTTAAAACAACGTTTAGCTGCTTTAAATCACTTTATTAGTGATGTCTATGGTGAACAGCTTTTTATCAAGGAAGGGAAGATTCCTGATAGCACTATTAACAGCTCTAAAAATTTTCGTAAAGAATGCATTGGTATGAAACCGATGCATAATGTTTGGGCTAATATTTGTGGCACTGATTTGGTGCGCGACAAAGATGGCATTATGTATGTTCTGGAAGATAATCTGCGTGTTCCTTCTGGTGTATCTTATATGCTGGAAAATAGGGTGATTACTAAGCGGGTTTTTCCTGAACTTCTTCAGGATATCAATATCATGCCTATTGACGACTATCCTACCCAATTACAGGATATGTTAACGTCCATAGCACCTTATAAAAATAATAATCCCCAAATAGTGGTGTTAACACCAGGCATATACAATTCGGCTTATTTTGAACATGCTTATTTAGCACGTCAGATGGGGGCACAGTTGGTTGAAGGTAATGATCTGATTGTTAAGTCGGACGACTGTGTTTATATGCGAACTATAGAAGGTCTTGAGAAAGTCGATGTTATTTATAGGCGCATTGATGATGATTTTCTTGATCCTGAAGTATTTAAAAAAGATTCGGCACTGGGTGTGCGAGGTTTGATGCGCGCATGGAAGGCAGGTAATGTCGCCTTGGCTAATGCGCCAGGAGCAGGGGTTGCAGACGATAAAGTNGTTTATGCTTATGTGCCNGAAATGATTCGTTATTATTTAAANGAAGAACCAATTTTGCCTAATGTGCCAACTTATTTGTGCAGTAATAAAGCTGATTTAGATTATGTAATGGAGCATTTGGCTGAACTGGTTGTAAAGCCTGCAAATGAATCGGGTGGATACGGTATGCTTGTCGGACCCCATTCTTCCAATAAGGAAGTAGAGGCTTTTCGTAAAGTGATTTTGGCAGATCCACGAAATTATATTGGTCAGCCAACTTTATCGATATCAACCGCACCAACATTGTGCAAAGGCAGATTGGAGCCTAGGCATGTTGATTTAAGACCGTTTATTTTGCAAGGTGAAAACACTTTTGTCACTGCCGGTGGTTTAACTCGTGTTGCCCTTAAGAAAGGTTCTTTGGTTGTGAATTCTTCACAAGGTGGTGGCAGTAAAGATACCTGGATTATTAACATGGAGAACAGCTAATGTTATCTCGTTCAGCAGAGCGCCTTTATTGGCTTGCGCGGTATATGGAACGCACAGAAAATACAGCCAAATTGGTTAGTGTGCATATGAATTTGCTAATGGATTTACCGAAAGGGGTAGAAATGGGCTGGCAACAGCTCATTCATATCAATGGTTCTGAGCAAGAGTTTTTGGAAAAAAATAAAACTATTAATGAAAGGACGGTTACGCGTTTTTTACTAGCCGATCCTAATTATTTAGGTTCATTATTTTCTTCGCTCTGTGCGGCGCGTGAGAATATTAGGACAACCCGAGAATTGTTGCCTGATGAAGCTTGGGAACAAGTCAATGAGATGTATTTGTTTGCCAAAAAAAATTTAGATAATGTGGCTAATCGCCGTAGTCGGGTAATATTTCTCAATGAAATTCTCAAGGGTTGTCAGCGTTTCACAGGGCTTCTATCAGGATATATGAGTCATCATCATCCATACAGGTTTATTCGTTTGGGTAGGCATTTGGAACGAGCTGATATGACTAGCCGTATTTTAGATTTAGCTTCCTTATTATTGTCTGAATCTCGTAGTGATGAATTACGCCAGTATGAAACCATTTTATGGATGAATATTTTAACTTCACTTAATGCATTATTGATGTATCGACAGTATGTGCGCAGCCGTATACAGGGAGACGATATTCTTAATTTCTTATTACATGATGAAAATTTGCCAAGCTCGGTAACTTATTGTTTATCTGAAATCGCCCACAGTATTAATCAATTACCTAATCACGACAGTTTGCCAGAAAAAATATCGGATTTAAGTGCCTATGTTCAAGCGATTAGTACTCAAAATACAACGCAATTACAATTACGGCGGATATTGGATGATTTACAAAATAAGTTAGGGTCGTTGCACGGACAGATTGCTGATAACTGGTTTTTAAAAATGGCAGTACAGTCTCAATAAAATTAGTACTATTACGATGTGTTTTTTTCGGTCATGATTTTAACGATTTGCAAGTACTCATTCATTTTCGGGCGGTATAAAATTACTCCTAAAGCAGATAGACCGATAAAAATATAAAGGGTATTTGTACCATCTCCATAGATAAGCAGGATAAGACCGAATGAGCTGATAATGCCCATTAATAGCATTGAGACACACACCGTTATAAGGTAGCGTTTTTTTGCTGAGTTTTGGATATCATTAGCATTTGTTGGTATTGTCTGATTTAAACGACACTGAATGTAGCGAATTAAATTAGTAATGGGGAAGGTTATGATAGCAATGCCGTATAAGATGCTTCTAAGCAGGATACGCTGACCCTCAGGGAGGATTGTTTTATCATGGTCACTCAGCATTAAGCCTGCAATTAACATAGCGGTGATGATGATCAGCATAATCAGGCTAACAATCCAAGAATAAAGAAGATCAGATTGCTTTGGGACTTTGGGGGAGGATTGTTTGTGCATGAACTTTCCAGAATATTGTGGCATAAACAAATGCTATTTTTATGACCTATTTTAGCATGAGTTGATTTTGTAAAGAAAAACGCTTCTTTAAGATAAATGAGTAAATAAAAACCGATTAGTTGACTAAAACACTATGGAAAGTCATAATTAATTTTAGTTAAACGATTTTGATAGAGTGATTGTAAGTTATGTCTACCCCCATTATTTTTACCGACAGTGCTGCAGCCAAAGTAAGTACTTTAATTGCTGAAGAAGGCAATGATAATCTAAAATTAAGAGTTTATGTTACTGGCGGTGGTTGTTCCGGATTTCAATACGGTTTTACTTTTGATGAAGAGGTGAACGAAGACGATACTTCTGTTGAAAACGGAGGTGTGACGGTATTGATTGATTCGATGAGTATTCAATATTTAGCTGGAGCTGAAGTTGATTATAAAGAAGATTTGTCGGGTGCTCAGTTTGTTATTCGTAATCCTAATGCAACAACAACCTGTGGATGTGGATCTTCTTTTTCTGCTTAATTTCTTCTAGTTAGGTAATTTGTCACGTAATTACGCATAGAAAATTTTAGGCTTGATAAATTCCACCTAAAACCGCAGGATGATTTGCTCCTGTTACTTCTTTTAAGTTACCCGGTAAATTATGTATAGTTTGTCTGGCTAACCAAGCAAAAGCAATAGCTTCTACGTGATCCGGATGGATGCCGTATGTTAACGTCGAAGCTATTTTACAGTTTAAATTTGCCTCAATGAGTGTTTTTAAATACTGATTATGTGTACCGCCGCCACAAAGTAAGACCTCTTCTGTTTTCGGAGCGTATTTTTGGATGGCTTCACAAATGGTAATAGCTGTCAAATAACATAAACTTGCTTGAATATTTTCTGCAGGATAATGTTTATCGGTAATATATTTTTGTAGCCAATCTAATGAAAAATATTCTTTGCCGGTGCTTTTTGGAGGAGGTGTTAGAAAATAAGGGTCTTGTTTTAATCGCTTGATTAGTTCGTATTGAATATTACCCGTTTTTGCCCAAGATCCATTTTTGTCAAAACCGATTTTTTGGTGTTGTTGTATCCATTGATCCATTAGTGTGTTACCCGGACCAGTATCGAAACCAATAATAGTGGCGGGTGCTGTTTTCAGAGCAGGTAATACAGTGATATTGGCTATTCCGCCAATATTGACAATACATCGATTAAGATTGAAGTCACTAAATATT
>TBL_comb48_EPIDRAFT_1000671_pt1 | contig 26436 bp, 17 predicted proteins | sample TroBogEpilimnion_37_FD_10681 | JGI IMG/M metagenome (IMG submission 10681) | reverse complement strand
GGTCTGCTGGCCGGTGGCGTCGGCCTCGGTCATGTTGAGGAGGCGGACGAAGAGCGTCTTGCCTTCTTCGAGGCTGATGTGGATCTCCTCCTTGTCCTGCAGGCCGTAATAATACGCGGGCGTGGGCAGGGCGGAGACGTCGCCGTAGGTCTTGCGGAAATCGGCGAACTTGAGGAATACATCCGGGTACATGAGGTAGCTCCAGACGTCGTCTTCGGTGGGTTCCTTCTTGAGCTTGCCTTTGAGCTCGGCGCGCACGTCCTCGAGTTTGATCTTGGCAGCGTGGGTGCCGGGGCGGCCTTTGATGCGTTTGCCACCTTTGCCGACGATGGCGTCAGCCAGGGCGTTCCACTTCTTGCGCGAATCGGCAGCCTTGTCGGGCTCCATGCCGTAGAAGGGTTCGCCAAGCCAGCCTTCAAACATGCTGGTGACGTCCTTGCTCCACTTGGTGCCTTGGAGGTTGATGATGTCGGTGGGCTTGACGCCACGGGCCACGCATTCGATGGCGAGGTCGCCGACGACCTTGCTCGATGGCGTGACTTTGACGATGTCGCCGCAGAGTTGGTTTACTTCTGCATAGGCGTGGGCGATCTCCGGCCAGCGTGGGCCGAGGCCCATGCCGATGGCCTGCTCCTTGAGGTTGGTGTACTGGCCGCCGGGCATCTCGTGGAGGTAGACTTCGGCGGTGCCGTAGGGCTCGGCGGTGTCGAAGGGCTTGTAGAAGCTGCGTACGGCAGCCCAGTAGTCGCTGAATTCCTGCAACGCTTCGACATCGAGTCCGGTGTCACGCGGCGTGTGCTGCATGGCGGCCACAATGGAGTTGAGGTTCGGCTGCGAAGTGCCGCCGGACATGGAGGCAATGGCGGCATCCACGACATCGACACCGGCGGTGGCGGCTTCGAGGATGCTGGCGGCGTTCAGGCCGCTGGTGTCATGCGTGTGGAAATGAATCGGGATGCCGACTTCATCTTTGAGCGCCTTGACGAGTTTCTTGGCGGCAAAGGGGCGGACGAGGCCAGCCATGTCCTTGATGCAGAGCATGTGCGCGCCCATCTTTTCCAGCTCCTTGGCCAGGCCGACGTAGTACTTGAGATCGTACTTATCGCGCTTCGGGTCCAGGATGTCGCCGGTGTAGCAGAGAGTGCCTTCACAGATGGAGTTCGTGTCCTCGCGCACCGCATCCATGGCGGCGGTGAGGTTGGGCAGGTAGTTGAGCGAATCAAAGATGCGGAAGATGTCCATGCCATTTTCGGCGGCATGTTTGATGAAGCCCTTCACCACGTTGTCCGGGTAGTTCGTGTACCCGACGGCGTTCGAGCCGCGGAAGAGCATCTGCAGCAGGATGTTCGGCACCTTGGCGCGGATGGAGCGGAGGCGCTCCCACGGGTCTTCGCGCAGGAAGCGCATGGTCACGTCAAAGGTGGCACCGCCCCACATTTCGAGGGAGAAGAGGTTCGGCGTGCGGCGTGCCACGCTGTCGGCCACGGCGAGCATGTCGAAGGTGCGCATGCGCGTGGCGAGCAGGGACTGGTGCGCGTCCCGCATGGTGGTGTCGGTGAGCAGCAGCTTCTTCTGCTTGGCCACCCAGTTTTGGCAGAACTTCTCCGGCCCCATCTCGGTGAGGAGTTGCTTCGTGCCTTTGGCTGGCGCGATGCGGTGATCGTATTTCGGCACCGGTGGTGCGGTGAAGGCCTTGCTGAGCGTGTGACCTTTCGCGAAGGGATTGCCGTTGACGATGGTGTCAGCGAGGTAGCTCAGCAACTTCGAGGCGCGGTCCTTGCGGGCGACGAATTTGAGCAGGTCGGGATTGTTGTCGATGAAGCGCGTGGTGGCCTGGCCCGCCATGAATTCGGGGTGGTGCACCACGTTCATGAGGAAGGGGATGTTCGTCTTCACGCCACGGATGCGGAACTCGCGCAGGCCGCGGTCCATGCGGTCCAGCGCCTGCTGGTAGGTGCGGGCAAAGACCGTCATCTTCACCAGCATGGAGTCATAATAAGGCGTGATGACCGCGTTGGTGGCACCCAGCGCGCCATCGAGACGGATGCCGAAGCCGCCGGCGCTGCGGTAGGTCAAAATTTTGCCAAAGTCCGGCGTGAAACCGTTTTCCGGGTCTTCGGTGGTGATGCGGCACTGGATGGCGAAGCCGCTCTTCTCGATCTTGTCCTGCGGCGGCAGAGCAAGCGGCTCCTGATGAATCTGGTAACCCTGCGCGATGAGGATCTGGCTGCGCACGATGTCGATGCCGGTGATCTCCTCCGTCACGGTGTGCTCCACCTGGATGCGCGGATTCATCTCAATGAAGAACCATTCGCCTGTCTCGTGATCGACCAGGAATTCGACTGTGCCTGCATGGGTGTAGTTCACGGCGTGGGCCAGTTTGACGGCCGCATCGCACAGGCTGTCGATGATCTCCTGCTTGATGCCATAGCTCGGTGCCTGCTCGATCACCTTCTGGTGGCGGCGCTGCACGGAGCAGTCGCGTTCATGCAGATGCAGCACGTTGCCATGCTTGTCGGCCAGGATTTGCACTTCGATGTGCTTGGCTTTGCCGACGAATCTTTCGAGGAAGACGGCCCCGTTGCCAAAGGCGCGTTCCGCTTCGGTCTGCGCTTCATCGAGCAGCTTTTCGAGGTCTTTGGCCTCGCGCACGATGCGCATGCCGCGACCACCGCCACCAAAAGCCGCCTTGATGATCAGCGGGAAGCCGATTTTCTTCGCTGCAGCCAGCGCTTCCTTGCGGTCGCTCACCGGCTCATCGGTGCCTTCGAGGATGGAGACCTTGAGCTTGCGGGCCACGTTGCGGGCCGCCGTTTTGTCTCCCATCATGTCGAGAATCTTCGCCTCAGGACCGATGAAGATGATGCCAGCGTCCTCGCAGGCCTGGGAGAATTTCGGGTTTTCGGACAGGAAGCCGTAGCCCGGGTGAATCGCGTCGACGCCCTTTTCCTTGGCTAGGGCCACAATGCCATCGATGTCGAGGTAGGCGCCGAGAGGCCCCTTGTCCTTGTTCAGCTCATAGGCCTCATCTGCTTTGAAGCGATGGGGGCAGAAACGGTCTTCCTGCGCATAGATGCCCACCGTTTTCAGTCCCAGTTCAGTGGCCGCGCGCATGACGCGGATGGCGATTTCAGAGCGGTTCGCGACCATCAGCTTCTTGATGGGGCGGATCGTGGTGGGGGCAGGGGTATGCTTGGGCATGGCAGGTTGGTTAAATGCGGGCGCATAGTCCCGCGAAATCGTAGGGAGGCAAGGTGCGAGCGCAGTTTTCCCGCGCCAGAAACCAAGATTGGCCGTGAACTTGCTAATTACAGTCCAGCAGGCATTGAGTTTCCGTCCGCCCCCAACCCTTTCGCATGTCCATCCACGTCGCCCTTCACCACCGCACCAGCTACCGCTACGAACGCCCCATCGAGCTGGGCCCCCAGATCATTCGGTTGCGACCTGCGCCGCATTCTCGGTCACGCATCCTGAGCTACTCGCTCAAAGTCACCCCAGAGAAGCATTTCCTGAACTGGCAGCAGGACCCGCAGTCAAATTTCCTCGCGCGTCTGGTCATCCCAGAGAAAACGAAGGAATTCAGCATCGAAGTCGATGTGGTGGTGGAAATGGCGGTGTTCAATCCCTTCGACTTCTTCCTGGAGCCTGAAGCCGAGAATTTTCCCTTCGATTATGATGCAACGCTCGATCACGAGCTGGCCCCCTTCCTGAAGTGCGGCGAACTCACGCCGAAATTTGCGGACTACTTCACCCAGGTGGAGAACGAACTGCTGGCCATGAAACCCTGGCCACCGCGTACGATTGACGCGCTGGTGACGATCAATCAGCGTCTGTGGAAGGACATCGGTTACACCGTCCGTCTGGAGCCCGGTGTGCAGACGCCGGAGGAGTCCCTGACGAAGCGCACCGGCTCCTGCCGTGACACATCCTGGCTCATGGTGCAGCTCATGCGCCGTCTGGGCATCGCCGCACGGTTTGTCAGCGGTTATCTCATTCAGTTGAAGCCAGACGTGAAATCGCTCGACGGCCCGAGCGGCACGGAGGTAGATTTCACCGACCTGCATGCCTGGTGTGAGGTCTATCTGCCTGGCGCAGGCTGGGTCGGACTGGACCCGACTTCGGGCCTGTTCGCGGGGGAGGGACACATCCCGCTGGCAGCTACGCCTGACCCGCAAAGTGCCGCACCGATCAGCGGCATGGCCGAGCCCTGCAAAACGGAGTTCGAGTTCGACATGCGGGTGGATCGTATTTACGAATCGCCTCGCGTCACCAAGCCCTACACCGAGGAGCAGTGGGCAGAGATCGCAGCTCTGGGCCACGCTTTGGACAAAGAGCTGGAAGCCAACGATGTACGACTGACGATGGGTGGTGAGCCGACGTTCGTCTCCATCGACGATGCCGAAGGTGCTGAGTGGAACACCACCGCCGTGGGGCCGATGAAGGCCAAGCTTTCGGACATCCTCCTCAAACGCCTGCGGGACCGTTTCGCTCCCGGTGCCTTCCTGCACTATGGCCAGGGCAAATGGTACCCCGGTGAATCCCTGCCGCGTTGGTCCTATGGCTGCCATTGGCGCAAAGACGGCCAGCCCTTGTGGGCGCATCCGCATTTGTATGCCGACATGCAGAAAGACTATGGCGTCAATGAAGTCCACTCCGCACGCTTCATCCACGCCCTGGCCGAGCGCCTCGGCTGCGGCAGCAAATGGATCATGCCAACGTATGAAGATGCCTTCTACTACCTCTGGCGCGAGCGCAAGCTGCCGGTGAACGTCGACCCGCTCAAATCCAACCTCAAAGACAAGGAGGAGCGCACACGTCTCGCCAAGGTGTTCGAGGAAGGGCTCGACAAAATCATCGGCCATGTGCTGCCGCTCAAGCCGGCGGACAACGGCTGGGAAACCGGTCCGTGGTTCCTGCGTGCCGAGCGCTGCTACCTGGTGCCAGGGGATTCACCCATCGGGCTGCGTTTGCCGCTCGATTCGCAGCCTTGGGTCAAGACTACCGACTATCCGTATCATCATGAGCAGGATCCGATGGAAGACCGCGATCCGCTGCCCTCGCGGCAGCAGTTTGTGCGGGGCATTGCTGGGGTTCCGCCTTCATTCTGGAAAAAACTCGCGGAGCGCCGTGGCCCAGGCAGTGCGGAAGGACTGACCGAGGAGGGCGAGGAAGAGAAACAGCGCGAAATTGATCCTGCCGCCCAGCCGCCTCCAGTGGGGCAATCCGCCGACCAGATCGTGCGTACCGCGCTCTGCGTGCAGCCGCGTGATGGCAAGCTGTTCATTTTCATGCCCCCGACCAAGACGCTGGAGGAATATCTCTCCGCACTCGGAGCCGTGGAGGATGTGGCGCTGGCACTTGATCAGCCCGTCGTGATTGAAGGCTACCCGCCACCCTTTGACCCGCGCCTGCACGTGCTCAAAGTCACCCCTGACCCGGGCGTGATCGAAGTGAACGTGCATCCGGCCAAGAGCTGGGACGAAATGGTGAACATCACCGAATCACTCTATGAGGAAGCGCGGCTGACCCGCCTTGGTACCGAGAAATTCATGGTCGATGGCCGCCACACTGGCACCGGCGGTGGCAATCACATCGTCATGGGGGCGGAAACGCCCAAAGACAGCCCGTTCCTGCGGCGCCCCGACCTGCTGCGCAGCCTCACCAGCTACTGGCAGAATCATCCCTCCCTGTCGTTCATGTTCGCCGGCATGTTCATCGGCCCCACGAGCCAGAGCCCGCGTATTGACGAAGCCCGCAACGATTCGCTGTATGAACTCGAAGTGGCCTACAGAGCCGCCTCTGATGCCGTTGCGAAGGGCGGAGAAGTGCCCCCTTGGCTGGTGGACCGCTTGTACCGCAACCTGTTCATCGACTCCAGCGGCAACACGCACCGCGCCGAGTTCTGCATCGACAAACTCTACTCGCCAGACAGCAGCACGGGCCGCCTGGGCCTGCTGGAAATGCGCGGGTTTGAAATGCCGCCGCACCCGCACATGAGCCTGGCCCAGGCTCTCATGCTGCGCACGCTCATCGCCCGTTTCTGGAAGGAGCCCTACGAGGCACCGCTGGTGCGCTGGGGCACCGACATCCATGACCGCTGGATGCTGCCGCACTTTGCCTGGAGCGACATCGAAGACGTCTGCCATGACACGCAGCAGGCCGGGTTTGAACTGAAGCCCGAGTGGTTCGCACCGCATTACGAGTTCCGCTACCCGATTAGCGGCGACTGGTGCACTCGCAACGTGAACGTGGAAATCCGCCAGGCATTGGAGCCGTGGCATGTGCTCGGGGAAGATAACGGCGCCGGTGGCGCCGTGCGCTTCGTCGATTCCTCGCTCGAACGCATTCAAATCAAGGCGCAGGGCATGGTGGAAGGCCGCTATGCCATCACTTGCAATGGGCGCACCGTGCCGATGCATCCGACTGGCACGAATGGTGAATACGTCGCCGGGGTGCGCTACCGTGCCTGGCAGCCGCCAAACTGCCTGCAGCCCACGGTGGGCGTCCATTCACCGCTGACGATTGACCTGGTCGATCAGTGGAATCAGCGTTCGCTTGGGGGTTGCATGTATCATGTGGCGCACCCCGGTGGTTTGAGCCACGAGACCTTCCCGGTGAACGCCTACGAAGCTGAAAGCCGCCGCTACGCCCGCTTCTTCCGCCACGGCCATACGCCTGGAAAGATGAAGGTGGAGCCGCCCAAGCCGAATCCGGAGTTCCCGTTTACCCTGGATCTACGAAACAGCTGAAAGTAAAGAATCGGGATGCAGAATGCATAAACGGTTCCTACTATCGCGATTCGCCAAGCTGCTCCTTCATTGATCTTCCAATCTCAAAGCTCCACTGCTACCACTCCTGTCTCTCCTCGGGCGGTGATGCCGCGTCTGGATGGTCCAGACGCCCAGGGGCATTACGATGAACTACGGGATGCCAGCGGCAAGGTGCGGGCGCATTACGAGCCGGTCATCACCGATCTCCAACGGCGGGATGCTGCCGGGGTCAAACGACTGGTGGACACTTCCCGCCGTCTGCTGGCAGAGCGCGGTGTCGCCTTCAACATCTACGATGACAAAGGTCTGGACACGCCGTGGCAAATGGACCCGGTACCGTTCGTCATCTCCGCGCGTGAATGGGAGGGCATCGAGAAGGCGCTGATTCAGCGTGCGACGCTGCTGAATGCGATTTTGAACGATAGCTACGGACCGCAGCAGTTGATTCGCGATGGCAGCATGCCTGCGGCGCTCGTGCTTGCCCAGCCCGGCTATATTCGCCCCTGCCACGGCATCAAATTGCCGAATCCCAAACCGCTGCAGATCTATGGCGTTGACCTTGCGCGTGCGCCGGACGGTCAGTGGTGGGTCATTTCTGACCGTACTCAGATTCCGACGGGTGCTGGCTACGCGCTGGAAAACCGCCTGATCACTTCGAGGCTGCTGCCAGATGTTTTTCGGGATGCGCGTGTGCGCCGGCTCGCCGGATTTTTCCGCCAGATGCAGCAGTCGCTTGCTGCTCTGGCACCCCGTCCGGTGGAGGAACCACGGGTCGTGCTGCTGACCCCTGGGCCGTACAATGAGACCTACTTTGAGCAGGCTTACTTGGCCCGTTACCTCGGTTACACGCTGGTGGAAGGTGAAGACCTCACCGTGCGCGATGACCGGGTCTATTTGAAGACACTGAACGGACTGGAACAGGTGGATGTGATCCTGCGCCGCGTAGATGACGACTTCTGCGATCCGCTGGAACTGCGCAACGACTCCATGCTCGGCGTTCCCGGTCTGGTGCGTGCGGTACGTGCCGGCAATGTGTCCATGGGCAATGCACTGGGTTCAGGCCTGGCTGAGGCCCCGGCGATGATGGCCTTTCTGCCAAGTTTGTGCCGAAAACTGCTGGGTTCAGAGCTGCTCATGCCCTCGGTAGCCACCTGGTGGTGCGGGCAGGAGCGGCCCCGTGCCGAAGTGGAAAAAAATCTCGACCGGCTGGTCATCAAGAGCGCCTTCCGGGTGCGTGGACGTGAGGTTTACTTTGGGGGGCGGCTCACCAATGCCCAGCGTGCCGTGCTGGCTGAACGCATGCGCTTTGCGCCAGATCGCTGGGCGGCGCAGGAAAAGATCGCCTTCTCCTCTGCGCCGATGTGGGAGGACGGGCATCTCGTTCACAAGCCGGTGAGCGTGCGGGTTTACCTCGTCGCCACCAAGGACGGCTACATGGTCATGCCAGGAGCCTTGACGCGTGTAGCCGCCACGATGGATTCCCCTCTGGTGTCCATGCAGAAAGGTGGCAGCAGCAAAGACACCTGGGTGCTCAGTGATGGGCCGGTGGAAAATGTGACCTTGCTGTCCATCACCCGAACTCCGGTGGAGCTTCGCCGTACGGGGCACAATCTCGGCAGCCGTGTTGCCAATCATTTGTACTGGCTCGGACGCTATGCGGAGCGCGCTGAATCCAGCGCCCGCCTGCTGCGCTCGACCCTGCTGCGTTGTTCGCCGGAAAGCGGCATGAGCGAGACCCCCTTGCTCCTGCCCTTGCTGGAGGCCTTGAAGAGTCTCACGGTCCTGGATGATGTGCCGGATGCCGCCGCACTGGCCTCCCAGCAGGAGCAACTTGAGGCCCGACTGCTGGAAGCGGTGTTTGATGCGAACCATCCCACCAGTCTGCGCTCCAGCGTGGCACACATCCAACGCATCGGGGTGTTGCTGCGGGATCGAATTTCGGTCGATACCTGGCGCATCATCAGCCAGCTCAGCGACTCGCTGGATCATTACGTCAACACACCGAGCATCACGCCGATGTCCGACGCGCTGAACGTGCTCACCCGCATCATTCTCGAACTCGCCTCCTTCCATGGTCTGGCGAAGGAAAACATGACGCGCGCCCAAGGCTGGATGTTCCTGGACATGGGCCACCGCATCGAGCGCACCGTTTATATCTGCGAGCTACTGCGGGCCGGACTGCGCAGTGCCGATGCAGAAAATCCGAGTTTGCTGGAGGCCATTCTGGAAGTGGGGGACAGCACCATCACCTACCGCAACCGCTACAGCCTGCTGCCGCAGCTTGCCGCCGTGTACGATCTGCTCATGCTGGATGATCTGAACCCGCGTGGGTTGCGCTTCCAGTTTGAACGCATCCGCCAGCAGTTTGAGCACCTGCCGCATGAGCAGAACTCGGCGCTGCTCACACCGGCGATGCGCGTGTTTCTGGAAAACAGCACCCGACTGCAGTTGTGTGATCCCACCGAACTCGCCCGCGTCGAGCCAGGAACTTGGGCGCAGACCCAGGTGGCCAAACTGCTCACGCAGCTCATTGAGGCGATGCCGCTGCTCAATGATGCACTGACCGCTGGCTACTTCTCGCACTCCACCCTCAGCAGCGAAGCAGCGCCTGCTGAACCAACGCCCGCGTGATGAACTACCGCATCACCCATCGCACAACGTATCTCTACAGCTCGCAGGTGGCTGTGTCGCATCATGCCGCACGTTTGCGCCCACGTGACACGGAGACACAGCGTTGCCTGGAATTTAGCCTCAGTTTTGACCCAGAGCCGGATCTGCTCACCGAGCATACGGATTCCTTCGGCAATCAGGTCGCCTGCTTCTCCGTGCAAAAGCTGCACAACCATTTTGAAGTGACCTCGCGCAGCTTCGTCTCGCTGGTGCCGGTGTTGCAGCCTGATCCGCTGCAAACGCCAGCCTGGGAGGTCGTGGCTTCGATGTTTCGTGATCCCGTGGCGGTGGATTTGCTGGACCCCTGCCAGTTCGTCTTTGGCAGCCCGCTGCTGCTACATGAGATGCCGCTGCGTGATTTTGCACTGCCCAGTTTCACCAAAGGCCGCCCGGTGCTGGCCGCCGCCGCCGATCTTTGCCGCCGCATTTATCGTGAGTTTGTCTTTGATCCAAAAGCGACCACGATCAGCACGCCGCTGAATGAAGTGCTGGAAAAAAAGCGCGGTGTCTGCCAGGACTTCGCGCATCTCGCCATCGCCAGCCTGCGAGCGATGGGGCTGCCCGCCCGCTACATCAGCGGCTATCTGCGCACGCATCCGCCTGCGGGCAAACCGCGGCTCCAGGGAGTGGATGCCTCGCATGCCTGGGCCTCTTGCTTTGTACCCGGCTTTGGCTGGGTGGATTTCGACCCCACCAACAACTGTTTCACTTCACTGGATCACATCACGGTGGCCATCGGGCGTGATTTCTCAGATGTCAGCCCCGTGCGTGGCATCATCACGGGTGGTGGCAAGCACAGTGTGGGTGTTGGGGTGGATGTCGAACCGGTGGGTGCTTGATTCCAACCTTCCAGCCGATGTCATTTGCAAAGCTTTTAAACTCTGGCACAGGCCCTGCTAAGTAATATCATCTCATGTCGTCACTGTTTAACGACTACCAACCAGAGAGCTTCTTCGACGAAGTGTTTTCCAAAACCGGGAAGGCACGTCCGCACTACGAAGCCATGCTTGATAGTGTAGGTTCACTCACTCCATCCGAATACTCCGCACGCCAGAAAGCTGTGGATGCCGCGTTCCTGCGCCAGGGCGTGACATTCACCGTCTATGGGGACGATCAAGGGACGGAACGCATCTTCCCCTTCGACCTCATGCCGCGCATCATACCGCAGCGTGAATGGGAGACGGTGGAGGCCGGACTCATCCAGCGCATCACCGCGCTGAATCTCTTCCTCAACGACATCTACCACGGTCAGAAGATCATCGCCGACAAAGCGGTGCCAGCAGAGCTCGTGCTCTCCGCCTCACATTACCGGCCTGAGTTCCGTGGCATCAAGGTGCCGCATGGCATCTACATCCACATCTGCGGCACCGACCTCGTGCGCGATGGCAAGGGTGACTACTACGTGCTCGAAGACAACGGTCGCTGCCCTTCCGGCGCCTCCTACATGCTGGAAAATCGCAATGCGATGAAGCGCGCCTTCCCCGGCCTGCTGCAGCAACTGCCCGTGCGCCCGGTGGATGCCTATGGCTCCATGCTGCGTGAAACACTCGCGCATCTGGCACCGAGTGGCGTTCTTGATCCAGCGATCGTCGTGCTCACGCCCGGCATCTACAACAGCGCCTACTTCGAGCATTGCTACCTGGCCAAGCAGATGGGCGTACCGATTGTCGAAGGGCGTGACCTGATCATCCGCAATGACCGCGTCTTCATGCGCACGACCAAGGGGCTGGAGCAGGTGCATGTCATTTACCGCCGCATCGACGACGATTTCCTGGACCCGCTCGTCTTCCGCAAAGACTCGCTGCTCGGTGTGCCAGGCATCATCAATGCCTATCGCAAAGGTCACGTCGCCCTAGCCAATTCCATCGGCACTGGGGTGGCCGATGACAAGGCGGTGTATGCGCTGGTGCCGAAGATGATCAAATACTACCTCGATCAGGACCCGATCCTGCCGAACGTAACGACGCATCTGGGGGTCGATCCGAAGGAATGTGCCTACATCCTCGACAACCTTGACAAGCTCGTGGTGAAAGCCGTGAACGAGTCCGGCGGTTACGGCATGCTCATGGGGCCGCATGCTTCGAAAAAGGAACGCGCCGAATTTGGCGAGCGCATCCGGAAGAACCCGCGCAATTACATCGCCCAGCCGGTGCTACAGCTCTCACGCCATCCGGTGTTCGTCGATGATCATTTTGAAGGCAGGCACATCGACCTGCGCCCCTATGTGCTGTGTGGCGACCGCGTGCGCGTCGTTCCTGGTGGGCTCACCCGCGTGGCGCTCAAAAAAGGCTCGCTCGTCGTGAACTCCTCGCAGGGCGGCGGCAGCAAAGACACCTGGGTCCTCTGGGATGACCCGCTCACCATGCCTGCCGAACCTACACCCGCCGCCTGATCACACGCCATGCTTAGCCGAGTCGCAGACAGCATTTACTGGATGGCACGCTATGTCGAGCGTGCGGAAAACCTCTCACGCCTCCTGCTTTCCACGCAGGATCTCCTGCTGGATGCCGGAGCCGAGGGCGTGGATGAAGCGCAGTTTTGGCAGCCCCTGCTCGCCACCACGGGCGATGAAGAGGCCTACTCCAAGCTGCATAAAAAAATCAAAGGGAAGGATGTGACGGAATTCCTCGCCCTGCGTTCCGACAATCCGAATTCCATGCTCAACAGCATTCGGGCCGCACGTGAGAATGCGCGTACGGTGCGGGACCAAATTTCCGATGAAATCTGGGAGTCCCTGAACTCGCTGCGTTTGTTCGTCGAATCCGCCGAAGGCAAGACGATGCATAGGATGCAGAGCGCCACATTCTACGAGCGCGTTCTGCGCGGCTCCTACCAGTTTCAAGGCATCGCCGATTCCACCACCCCACGGGGTGAGATTTGGCACTTTCTCCGCCTTGGTACCTGCCTAGAGCGTGCGGACAAGATGTCCCGCCTGCTGGACACCTGCTCAGGCTTGTCCCTCGAACTGCCGCCCCATGCCCAGGCTAGGCCGTTGCGCTGGGCTGCGCTCCTGCGCTCCTGCTCCGCTTGGCATGCGTTCCAGGCGCATCACCGTCGTCTCGATCCCTCCCGAATCATCGCCTATTTGCTGCTGGACGAGACGTTCCCTCGCTCCATTGCCTGCTGTGTTGCCGAAGCTCAAGCCGCCCTGCAGTCGCTCTGTGACGATGCCGGACTGCACGGCATGCCTGCGCCGCTGCGCCATGTGGGACGTCTGCGCGCCGATCTGGCCTACACCACGGTGGAAGAAGTACTCGCCATTGGTCTGCACGAATACATCGACGATTTGCAGACACGCCTGAATCAAATCGGCGAGGCCATCTTCCAAACTTTCGTTCAGCACTCGGAAGTCTCCCAACTTCCCGACGAAGCCCCGGTGGAAAGCACGGCCTCGGGTGCTTACCACGCCCACGCGGACGAGGATCTCCAGGTCCAACAACAACAGCAGCAGCAACAATAACAACTTCGTCGGCACCCCCTGCTGCACGCCATGCGCTTCCGAGTTTTCCACCGCACGCGTTACGCCTACCGCGCGCCGGTGTGTGACAGCTACAACGAAGTTCGACTGCGGCCTGTCACTGATGACAAGTCGCGTCTCGAATTCTTCCTGCTGAACGTCAAGCCGCCGGCGCGGTTGCAGCATTTTCGGGATAACTGGCTCAACTACGTCCACTACTTTGATATTTCAGAGCCGCACACGGATCTGATCATCGAGTCCCAATCGACCATCAACACCACCAATCCTTATAAGGATGGCAAGCCGCTCGGTGTGCGCTTTGAAGCGCTCAAAAGCGGGATGGACGAAATGGTTGCGCCGTTTTTGGGCGACAGCCGCTATGTCGAAATCACGCCGGAAGTCTGGCGGCTGGGCATCGACATCCGCAATAACAGTGAGGACGTCTTTGCAACAGCCGAGGCGGTGATGCATCACATCTTTCGTGAGTGGAAGTATGCGCCCAGCAGCACCACGGCCTCCACGCACATGAATGAAGTGCTGCAGAAGAAACAAGGCGTCTGCCAAGACTTTACGCATCTCATGATCGGCATCTGCCGCTCGCTGGGCATTCCGGCGCGCTACATCAGCGGTTATCTCTACAACGGTCCCGATTCGCACCTGCGCGGCGCCCAGGCCTCCCACGCCTGGTGTGAGGTGCATATCCCCGGCAAAGGCTGGTTCGGTCTTGACCCCACCAACGCCACCCTCGCCGACGAGCGCCACATTAAAATCGCCACCGGCCGAGATTACCAGGATGCCGCCCCGGTTTCCGGGCACTTCGACGGCCCCCCCGGAGCCACTTCCGCGCTCCATGTCGAGCTTGAGGTCCGGCGGATCGAAGGTTGAGCAGAGGTCAGAATCTTCCGTTGTCTTTCCTTCCCTAGTCCGCTACATTTCTGCCATAGCGGGCCGCGTAACGGGGTTGGAGAACTTTCAAAACCGATTCTGGAGCGAGGCTTCCAGAATCAATTTTTAAGTTTTATGGGGTCATTCTCTCTTCCGGTGGTGAAAATAGGGTCGGTGTCGATGGATGGCACGGAACCGGTGTTTATGCTTGGGCCTTGCGTGATCGAGAGCGAGGAATTCATCTGGAACGTGGCCGAACAACTGGGTGCCATGGCGCAGCAGTACGGCTGGCGCTGGATTTTCAAAGCCTCCTACGACAAGGCCAACCGCAGCGCGATTTCCTCCTACCGCGGTCTGGGGTGTGAAGCTGGCTGCAAGCTGCTGGCCCAGATTGGCGCGAAGCTCGGCGTACCGGTGACCACGGACGTTCACAGCGTCGAGGAAGCTAGGCAGGCGGCCGAACACATCGATCTCCTCCAAATCCCCGCCTTTCTCTGCCGCCAGACCGATCTGATCGTGGCCGCAGGTGAAACAGGCCGGGCGGTGAATGTCAAAAAAGGGCAGTTCCTGGCCCCGTGGGATGTGCGCAACATCGGCGACAAACTGGTCAGCTCTGGCTGCCAGAACTTCATGTTTACCGAGCGCGGCACCACCTTTGGCTACAACAACCTCGTGGCCGACATGCGCTCCCTCTACTGGATGCGGGAACTCGGCTACCGCGTGGTGATGGATGCCACGCACAGTGTGCAACGCCCCGGCGGACTCGGGACAGCGACTGGCGGGGATGGCAAACTGGCACCCGTGCTCGCGCGTGCGGCAGTGGCCACCGGGTGTGACGGCGTTTTCATGGAAACGCACCCTGATCCTGCCAAAGCCTTTTCAGACGGCCCCAATCAAATCCCTCTTTCGCAGATCGCGGAAGTGGTGGAAACCTTGCGGAAGATTCATGGCCTCGTTCGTGACATCATTTGAGCGGCTGTACCGCCGCAGACTCGCGATTTCCATCACGCTCGGTGTGGTGGCGGGTCTCGTCATGTTTGCCACCGCCCAGCAGGCGGAGCAGTCAGACGCTGGAATTGGGGCCTTTCTACAGATGGTACCGCCAGGTGCGGTGAACCGGGGTGCCGTCATCCCGTCCTTCGATGCCGTTGGACGTCGCACCTCGCTCATCACGGCAGACATGCTGCGCCGGGTGGATGACAAACGCATCTACGCCGAAAAGCTGGTGGTGCAGATGTTCAATGCTGATCCGAAAAACGATGTTCGCATCGACCTAAAGACGGCTTTTTACCAGATGGCCGGGGGTGGTGTACTGCGCAGCACGGAGCGCAGCCGCGTGAGCCACGCCGACTTTGAGATCGAAGGTGACAGCCTCATCTTTGACACCGCAAAAAATCAGGGACGCATGACAGGAAACATCCACATGGTGATCTTTGACAGCAGCACTCTCAGCGGCGAGGTACCGCCCCCCTCTGAATCACGCCCCACCCAGTGACATGAAGACGACTTTCATTCTATACACTACCTTGCTCGTCAGCAGCATGGGTGTGTTGGCGCAGGTTCCAGATGAATCGCGTCCGCTCTTTGATTTCCGCAAAAAGAAGGTGGATGAAGCGACCACCGCAAAGGCGCTAGATGCGGCCAAGGCGGCCACCAAGCAGGTGCCGGACGCCTTGAAGGACAAGGCGAAGGAACTGCTGATCTCGCCCGAGGGCGTGGAGATGCGCCAGAAAGCCCTGCAAGCCGCACAGACGATGATCCAGGGCAACAACGCCGCAGAAACGCCACCGCCCGTCGCAACCCCTGCACCTGCGGCGGTGACGCCTGGAGTTGCGGTAGTCGAAACGCCACCCGCGCCCGTCGGCCCGCAGCCAACACCGCTGCAACCCCTGGATCTGGACGAGGCACCGAAGGCCACCAAAGGGCAGATCGACATCACCGCGCAAAAAAGCGCGTTCTTTGATGCCAACAAAAATTATGGCCTCTACACCGGCGACGTGAAGGCGCGGAACCCCCAGATGTACATCGAGTGCGAGGAATTGGAACTCTACATGACCAAGCAGGAGGGCGGTATCCTCGGCGGCAGCAAGCCCAAAAAACCAGCCACCGCCTCGAAAGACGCCGACATTCTCGCCCCGGCCAAAAAGCCCGCTAACGCCGGCCCGCCTATCGACAAAGCCGATGCTCGTGGCCCGATGGTCACGGTCGAGAAGCTTTCGGAGGATGGCGAATTGCAGATCGGCCACTGCAAGCACCTGATCTATGACGGCAAGACCGAAAGCACGACCCTGTTAGAATGGCCCCAGGTCCAGGTTGGCAACCGGTTGCACAAGTCCACCGAGGCAGGCTGCATCATGGTCATCGACAAAAATGGCAAGCTCACCACGACCGGTGGGCATGAGACGTTCATTCTCCAGGGAGATGAAGTCGCGCCCCGGAGGACCGGTCCGAATTCGCCCGCACCCGCACCGAAGTGATCATGGCTCCGCGAATAAAAAGGCTGAAGAATGAGGAGGGCGGGACTTCGCTGCCCTTCCCAGGGGCTGTTGATGACCCGCAGCCCATGATGGCTTCGTCTTCTGGACTGAGGTCCATCGAGCCAGATGAAAACACTCTGCTGCACACCGAAGGACTGAAAAAAGTCTATGATGGCCGCGCCGTGGTCAATGGCGTGGATATTGAAGTCAAAAAGGGTGAGATTGTCGGGCTGCTGGGTCCAAACGGCGCTGGCAAGACCACCACCTTTTACATGATTGTCGGTCTGGTGCAGCCAAACGGCGGCAAGGTCATGTTCGATGGCAAGGACACCACCCACCAGCCGATGTTCATGCGCGCCAGGCTTGGCATGGGCTACCTGCCGCAGGAAGAGTCCATCTTCCGCCGCCTCACCGTGCGTGAAAACATCATGGGCGTGATGGAAACGCAGCCTTACACACGTCAGGAACGTGAGGAACAGACCCAGTCCCTGATGGAAAAATTTGGCATTGATCACGTCGCGGACAATCTGGCCATCACCCTCAGCGGAGGTGAAAAACGCCGCCTCACCATCGCCCGCTCCCTCGTCACCTCCCCCAAGCTGCTCATGCTCGATGAGCCGTTCAGCGGGGTGGACCCCATCGCGGTCAGCGAAATTCAGGAGATCATCCGCATGCTGCGCAGCGCTGGTCTCGCCATCCTCATCACGGACCACAACGTGCGTGAGACCCTCAACATCGTGGACCGCGCCTACCTCATCTTTGAGGGCAGGGTGCGCCGCCACGGCACCAAAGATTTCCTCGTCAATGACGATGAAGCCCGCCGCCTCTATCTGGGCGAAGGGTTCACCATGTAAATTTCATCCAACCCAAAAAGGAGAACCACCATGCAAAAACACAACGTCAACCTCCCCATCATCGTGACCGCACGTCACATGGAAGTCACCGATGCGATCCGTGATTACGCTCACAAAAAGATCGAGGGCTTGCACCTAGACTACCCGCGCATCATTGAAGCCAAGGTCGTGCTCGATGTGCAGACTCATCACCGCCACTTCGCAGAAATCATCCTCTTCTGCGCCGACCACATTGTCATCGAAGTGAAGTCTGTCACCGAAGACATCTATGCTTCGATCGACGAAAGCGCCGCCAAAATCGCCCGTCGCATGCGCAAGTACAAGACGCGCCTGCTCAAAAACCACCGCCCGCGCAAGGAGGTCTCCATCCGCCACATCGAAGAGCAGGTCTTCCATCAGGAAGTGCTGCACACCGAGGAAGAGCACGTCGAGCCAGCTTATGTGCATAAGGAGAAGTACAAAATCCGCCCGCTGTATGCTGACGAAGCCATGATGGATCTCGAAATCAGCGATCGTCCATTCGTGATCTTCCACAATCAGAAGACCCACAAGCTCGCCCTGCTGTTCCGCCGCAAGGATGGCGACTACGGCCTCATTGAGCCGGAAATGGAATCCAGCAACGGCGCTGCCAAATAAAGCAGCAGCAGTCTTTTAACTCACCCACGGAGCGGCCTGGATTCAGGCCGCTTCTTTTTTGAGGTTGGCGAGATAGTTTCGGCAGTTTTCCTCGCCCATGTATTTGATCAGCAGTCGTTCGTCGATGTCGGTGAAATCGACCATGATGAGGCCATCGACGACAGAGGAGAAATCCTTGTCCACGTTGAAGCTCAGCAGCGTCGCGTTCAGCTTCAGGTAATGTTTCAGCAGGATGGGGATGCCCTTGCCGTCCGTTTCAAGGCTTGAGATCAGAGCGGAGCAGTCGTCCACATTCTGCAGATCCGCGCTGATGAACTCGCGCATCATGCGGCGGGTGCGCATGTAGCGGAAGGGGTTGCGCGCCTTCACAAAGCTGGCGAGGTGCGGGTGCATGCGGTTGTCCTGGAGGAACTCCACGATCATCTTCCGCGACAGGCTGCTGTAGTCCTTGCTGATACTCACCGGGCCAAACAGCTTCCTGTAATGGGGGTTGCGGGCAATCCAGTGGGCGATGCCCTTCCACAGCAGCGGCAGGGAGGCGAGATTGCGCTGGTAAGCCTTGATGATGAAACTGCGGCCCATCTCCACGGCATGCCCCAGATTGGCCAGGAATGGTTTTTCAAACCGGAACAGGGTGCTGGTGTAGAGACCTTTCGAGCCGTACTCACGCAGAATCACATCAGCACGCCCAAGTCGGTAGGCTCCCGCGACCTGCTCTTTCTCCTCATCCCAAAGAATGAGGTGCTCATAGTAACGGTCGTACTTGTCGATATCGATGTCATTCCCCGTGCCTTCACCGACGTCGCGGAAAGTGATTTCACGCAGACGCCCGATCTCCGGCAGCAAGGCAGGGATCTCATGCGAGTGCGCCTGATAGACGGACAAATTGCCCTGTCCGACCAGACGGCCGCCGCGAGCACGGAGGCGGTCGATCTCTTCCACCATATGCGCTTGCTGCGTCTCAGACGGTCGTGTGATGGTGATGTTTTCACCTGTCACGGTCAACTTGGCCATCTGCTCCTTGCCACGCTGTTGCAGCACGAACGTGTGAATGCGCAGGTAGCGGGTGAGGGATTCGTCATCCTCAAATTTCTTGAGCCGCGAATACGGTATGGGCTGTCCCACGCGCATCTGCACCTGGGTGTTAGCACGGTTGCAGAACTCGCGCAGCAGCAGGCCGGTGCGCAGGCGCGGGTGGATCATTCCGGCTGCGTGAAACAGTGCACTGTTGGAGCCGGGGAAGAACACCGGCAGCACCGTCGCCTGGGTGCGGCGCACTAGGGAACCCACATGATTGCTCCAGGCAGGTTCATCCACGCCACGCCCGGGTTTGTAGGAAGCCACTTCACCCGCTGGGAAAATGACCAGTGTACCACCGCTGCGCAGGAGCCGGATCGCCTGCTTCATCGGTGCCAGATTGCGTTTGGCAGCGCCTTCACCGCCGAAGGGGTCCACCGGAATCACATGCTCCGCCAGTTCCTTCATGGCCGTCAGCATGGAGTTGGTCATTACCTTCAGATCAGGGCGGAACTGTCCCGCCCAGCGTGCCAGCATGATGGGGTCAATGACTCCAAAGGGATGATTGGCCACGATGATGAGCGGCCCCTGCTGCGGAAACACAAACTCAGCAGGCAGATCCACGTCTTCCTGCATGTTGAGTGAATTGGCCACCGAATCAAACCACGCGAACGCATTGGGATGCTGCGGATGCAGCTTGAACAGGCGAGAGGATTCTTGGTAACACGCCTCGAAGCCACGCAGCCCCAGCGCTTTTTCCAAGGCGGGACCGAATAGGCGGTAAATCCGTCTCTGAAGGGGTGATTTAAGGTGCTCGCTGAGATCGATAACCATGGGGACGGTCAGTGAATTGGGTAATGGATAGCACCCATCCTCACGAATGCACGTCTAGCAAGTGCCATCCGTGTTTCGATTTTGTCATTCTTACAAATGATAGGGTCAGTTTAACGCATTCTGAATTTGACTCATCCAGAACTCTGCCCGGGCCGCAAAGGTCAGATCGTCCTTCTGATACAGAACTCCGCGCGAGACATTGACCAGCAGCGGGGCTTGCCGCCCGCTACCCTTGAGGGCTGCCAGATCGCCTCCTTGGGCGCCGAGTCCAGGGATCAGCAGCGGCACATCGGGGATGTGATCCAGCACATTCGGCGCGGCATTCGTCAAACCTACCACCAGGCCCGCCTGCGGGTGCCCGGCGGTCATGGCGGCCACGAGTTCATACACCTGGCGGTCGCCTGTTGGCTGCAGTTCGATGTCTTTCGCACCTGGGTTCGAGGTCACTCCCAGTAGGTACAGCCCTTTGTCCGTGTATTTCAAAAACGGCTCCAGTGTATCCCGACCCATGTAGGCGTTCAGCGTCACGGCATCCACGTTCATGGCCTCAAAACAGGCCTTGGCGTAATAACCCTGCGTCTCGCCGATGTCCCCGCGCTTCACGTCCAGCACGACTGGAATCTCCTTGGGGATTTCCTGCAAAATTTCCTCCAGCATCTTCATGCCGCGCCAGCCCAGCGCCTCAAAGTAGGCCGAGTTCGGCTTGAAGGCGGCCGCAAACGGTGCGGTCTGCGCGATCACATCGAGAATCCACCGCTTGGTCGATTCCTCCGCATTTTCCGCCCGTACGTCCAGCCCCACGCAGAGGTTTGATCCGGTCTTGGCGATGCGTTGATTCAGTTTGTCGAGGAAAGTCATGCTCCGCTCTCATCGCACGGCTTTTCGCCTACGCCAAATCGAAGATTTGACGCTGCCACCCGGCCCGCCATTTTGACCGCCTTTCCCGATGAGCACCATCTCCGCCAGCAAGCCCCTCGTGGGCATCATCATGGGGTCCAGTTCCGACTGGCCCACGCTTCAAAATGCCGCCCAGGTGCTCAAGGACTTCGGCATCCCCTTTGAGAAGAAAGTCGTCAGCGCGCACCGCACGCCCCAGCTTCTCTACGATTACGCCACCACCGCTGCGGAGCGCGGCCTCAAATGCATCATCGCCGGTGCCGGCGGTGCCGCCCATCTGCCCGGCATGACTGCCAGCATGACCACCATCCCTGTCCTCGGTGTCCCGGTGCAAAGCCGCGCCCTCAGTGGCGTGGACAGCCTCTACTCCATCGTGCAGATGCCAGGCGGCATCCCCGTCGCGACGTTTGCCATTGGCAACGCCGGTGCCTTGAACGCTGGACTCTTCGCCGTCTCCATGTTGGCGAATGACAATCCCGAGCTCGTCGCCAAGCTGAAGACCTTCCGCGAGCGCCAGACGCAAAAGGTGCTCGAAAGCCAGCAGGAACTCGAAGTCGAACCCAAGGCATGAAGTTCCCGCCCCCTTCGACCATCGGCGTCCTCGGCGGCGGCCAACTCGGCCGCATGCTTGCCCTCGAAGCCCGCCGCGCCGGTCATCGCATCGCCATCTTCACCGACGAGCCCCACGGCTGCCCTGCCGGCCAGTTCGCCGACGTCGAAATCAACGCCGCTTACGATGATGCAGCGGCCTTGAACCGCTTTTTGGAGCAGGTCGATGTCGTCACCGCCGAGTTCGAAAACATCCCCGCTTCATGCCTCGCAGCCGTCGAGGCCGTGAAACCCCTGCGCCCCGGTGCCAAGGCCCTCATCACCACCCAGCATCGCGAGCGCGAAAAAAACTTCCTGCGCGATCAAGGCATCGCCTGCGCGCCCTTCCGCGTCATCGATGACCTCGCCGGACTCGAAACAGCCGTCGCCGAACTCGGCCGCCCCTGCGTCATCAAAACCGCCGCCTTCGGCTACGACGGCAAAGGCCAGTGCAAAGTCACCGCAGAAACCAATCTCGCCGAAGCCTGGAGCGGCTTCACCGGTCAGCGCGCCGTCGTCGAGCAATGGGTCACCTTCGTATGCGAAGTTTCCGTCGTCGGTGCCCGCAGCATCGATGGCAGCATGGCCACCCACGGTTGCGTCGAGAACCAGCACACCCACCACATCCTTGACGTCACCATCGCCCCCGCCCGCGTCGATCCCAAAATCACCGAGCAGGCCATCGCCCTCTGGAAAGCCGTCGCCGAAGGCCTCGACTACGTCGGCACCATGGCCGTCGAAATGTTTGTGACGAGCGATGGGAAAGTCATCGTCAACGAAATCGCCCCCCGCCCCCACAACAGCGGCCACTACACCATCGACGCCTGCCGCACCAATCAGTGCCAGCAGCAGCAGCGCGCCATTTGCGGCCTCCCCCTCGGCGATGCCTCCCAGCACACCCCCGCCGTCATGATCAATCTCCTCGGCGATGTCTGGCCCGCCCCGCTGGTGCACCCCGACTGGTCCCCCGTCCTGAATCACCCCCGCGCCAAACTCCACCTCTACGGCAAACGCGAAGCCCGCTTACGCCGCAAGATGGGACATTTCACGGTGCTGGGGGACACGATTGACCAAGCGCTGCATGATGCGCTGGCGATTCGGAAAGCACTGGGCATAGACTGAGTCACTTCTTCGGCACCAGCTTGATCGTCAGGTTCTCGTTCTGCTGCTTGGCGGTGAAAAGAGCTGTCTCGAAAGGCTCGTACCCTTTCGCCTCAATGCGCAGCTTGTGGTCATAGCTCAGCATCCAAATTTCATAAGTGAACGCGCCGTCGTTAAAACTCCGCCTGCTTTCATTCTCCCAGTAAATGTTCGGGTTGATTGTGTAACCATGAGTGACTCTGAACGACGTCACTTGCTGCCCGCTTTCTGCATCCACCACTGTGCCCACAAAGCGGATCGCCGGACGAAACACAATCGTTTGCTCTTCAGTCCCCGCAGTGATCGCAAACTCCCGCAGCACTTGCTTGTTCCCCAAGAGATCCCACTTCACTTCGTCAATCGGCGCTCCATTCCATTCGCAGCGTCCTTCCGCATCCGTCCACATATCAAACCACAGCGTTCGCTTTTTCTGCCAGTAGTTCGTTCCCACTCGCATACCCGGCATCGCCGCTCCCGCCTCATCCACCACTCGCAAGCGCACCGACCGGCCCTTCAAGAGCTTCACGTCCAGCGTTCCCGTCTTGCCCTCCGTCACCGTCACCGAGTGCATCTGCGGCTGAAAACCAGCCACCTCAAAGGTGAGCAAGTCGGTGGGCGACTGTTGTAAGCGCACGCGGTAGCGGCCCTGCGCATCCGTTTTGGCGTTCGGTTCGTCAAAGCGCCCCCAGCGACTTTTGCCAACCGTGACTCCGCACCCTGCCACCGGCTTTCCACTCTCATCAGAAACGAGACCTCTGATCTCGATCATCTCATGATCCTTCAGCACCACCTTGCTGCTGCCATCCTGCATCGCTTCATAGCCCTGCCCCGTGGCGCTGCGGTAGTCTGTTGCCACGCGTTTGTGATCCGGGTGCTCCACAAAGATATCAGCGCCAGTGAGGTCCTCCGCATAGCCTGTCAGCCTCCAGTGGCCGCTTGCGTCAGTTTTCGTCCGGCGGCTGCATTCATGCACATCGGTAAAAACATCCCAGTTCGATGCACCACCCCGGTGGAGCACCATCACCTCCACCCCTGCCACGGGCTGGTCCTTGTCATCCACCACGATGCCGCCGATGGGTTTGCCCTCGGGATAAAGTTTCACCTCATAGGTTTCCGGCAGCTTGAGTGGATCGCCATGGCGCCGCCACTCCACCATTTGCATCACAAAGGCGGACTTCAGACCCCAGAGCCGCAGGCTGTTCACCTCTTCCTTCGGCAGCGGAATGCGCAGCACCCCCTCATGCGAGCTCACCATCTTCAGACGTTTGCCGTCATTGAATTCATAGTGCACCTCCACATCGGGCACCGGCTTTCCCCCATTCACATGGACGAACTTCACTTCCAGCGCCTCGCCATGCGTCGCCTTGCCATCGCTGGCCACAAACTCAGTCGTGTCAGGGGGCGGCGTGGTCAGTAGCTCACTTCGAATGCTTGAAATCGTCTGCAGGGTCCTGATCTCGTTCTCATAGGTGGCCATCCCAACGTGCTGGGGCGAATAAAAACTCGTGCGCCATTTCTCTGGATAGCTCGTGCCATCCTCCAGCCGCCACCATTGCGTCACCTCCCACTCGCGAATGGATGACTCACCACGTCCCGGATGCTCCGTGCGGAAAAACTCGATGCCTCCCGTCTTCTTGTTCACCTCCCACCGGCTGTTCTCTTCCGCCTTCTGCCGTTCCACAATCATTCGCCCGCCCTTCTCCTGCAGCGTGTTTTGTTCACCGCCGAAGTTCTTGCAGCCGCTCTCACGCATCAGGCGCAGCACGTGAATGAGGTTCGGCATCTGGCACTCCGGCCACGTCGTAAAAAACACGCTGTGCGGTTCCACCCTCAAGCGCAGCTTGTTCACCTCATCGCCCTCGTAGCTCCAGGCGGTCTGTCCGGTGGTGGCTGCCGTTTCGTTTCGGATGATCCACGGCGACGCTCCTCCGGCCCACGGCATCACACGCGGGCGGTATTCCACACGAGACTGTTGCCCTGCCTCATCTACCCAGGCCTCGATCACGCTCGGCTGCGGACTGCTTACTGGCTTCGGCCCAGCAATCGTCCACGTCTGCTTCATCTTAAGGTGGAGGCGGCTCAGTCTTGCCTGCTGGGTCTCCAGCAGCGTCAGGCTGCGATCCACCCACTCCTTTTCCTCTTTCGTCAGCGGATTCGAAGGCGCAGGCGTCTGCTCCAGACTCGCATGCCGCACCTCCATGCCTCCGGCGACTACCGCCACCAATCCCAGCAACACGATGCCCCATCGGCCGACCCGTCCAAACTGACTGCGCCTGCCAGCCCCACGCAAAATCGACTCCACCCTCTGCTGGATATCGCTGCGTCCCAGCATGGGTACTCCGGCTGATGGCGGGCGCACACCACCACCCGAGGCAATCTCCACCAGCACCTGCGCATAATCCGCCGCCGCAATGTCATGCCCAAGCGCTGATTCATCAGCGCTTAGCTCAGCTTCCGCCGTCATCCGTCGCAACGCCAGCCAGCAGAGCGGATTCCACCACAGCGTGCAGGCCGTCACCCAGCCAAACCACTGCCATGCGCCATCGTGCCGTTCATGATGCGCCCTCTCATGCAGACACACCGCACGGACCTTCGCGGCTGACCACTCCGCAGCGTCGATGGGCAGCCAGATCTGCGCCTTCCACCACCCCGTTACCACCGGAGACCTCAGCCCACGCCCCAGCCGACAGCCTTCCTCTCCCCACAGCCCCTCCGCATGGCGGCGCAGCCAGTAGTGGCCGCACATCGCACGAAAGACGCGCAGCATGCAAAGCAGTGCTGCGACACCCCACCAGCTCAAAAACACCCAATGCTCCACGCGGGACAGCCATGGCGTCCGCATCCGCGCCATGGGTACTCTGGGCGTTTCTGCCAGGGTAAAGCCAGCACTGGGCGATGGGCTGAATACCTCCGGCACCACTTCCTTGGGCCAGTCTTTCACCACATTCAGCCGCGTGGCCGTCTCTACCACCACCTTCATTTCAACATTTTCACCCGCAGTCACCTGCGGCCGCCACTGCTCCAAAGCCATCGGGACAAAGGGCCACAGCAGCAGACTCGCGAGCGCCACCATGCATGCACGCCATGCCCACAATCGAAACAGCGCTGGGCGCTGCCGAAGGTACAACGTCAAAGACCACGCCAACAGCACAATCGCACTGCTCTTCAATGCGGTTGTCAGTAGAAATGTCAGTGCCGGGTACGACCAGCCTCCCAGCAGCCATGAGTCGAGCAGGGTCTTCATTTCTCACGCGCCTCCTGAATGAGTTTCATCAGCCGGTCCGCATCCTCCTTCGAGAGTTTCGATCTGCTGTCGCCCAGCAGGGCCATCGCTGCAGCCCCCACAGAGTTGGAGAAAAAATCTCGCACCATCTGGTGCAGCGCCCTCACCCGCGCTTTTTCAGGCTCCATCGGCAGGGTAAACTCATCCGTGCGCCCGTGTAGCGATTTCACCAGCAGTCCCTTTTCAACGAGAAGCCGCAGGATCGAACGTACCGCCGAGTACGTGGGCGCATCTGGCATGTCTTCTTCGATTTCTCGTGCGGTTGCCTTGCTGCGCCGCATCACGATTTCCAGCACTTGGCGCTCACGCCGGCTGACGTTTTTGGAAGCTTGATTGTCCCACATAGATATGCTGATAATTCAACACATGTGCCTCTCGTCAAGTTTATATGTTGATATTTCAACACATAAGTTTCACATCAAGGGCTGCCAGATGCGCCCTCATGCTCGACCACCTCCGGAAAGAATCTCTCTAAGTCCTCCCGAAACCCTTAATACTGCGCCTCCAGCACCGTCGGCGCCAGATCAAACGGAAACCGCAGCCTCCGCGACATCCGCCTCAGCGTCATCTTAATGTCCGGCAAAGTCGCATAGGAACACAACTGGTCCCCCGTCTCAATCACCCCCGCGCCAAACTCCACCTCTACGGCAAACGCGAAGCCCGCTCACGCCGCAAGATGGGGTACTTTCGGCGCTGGGGTTTGCGCAGGCTATGCCGGGGCAGATCATTCCCTGACGAAATCCTGAGGCCGAGTGAGAGCTTGCGGCTTACGCCCCGTAGTGACGTTATGAACAAGCTGCTGATATTCCTTTCGTTGCTGTCACTCTCAGCCTTCGGAGAGCCCCTGCGGCTCGCGACGTTTCGTGCGGATGTGACGCCGCCGATGGGCGCGCCGTTGTGCGGAGGGTTGGTGAAACCGGTGGCAGGA
>TBL_comb48_EPIDRAFT_1000670_pt1 | contig 26437 bp, 27 predicted proteins | sample TroBogEpilimnion_37_FD_10681 | JGI IMG/M metagenome (IMG submission 10681) | reverse complement strand
TGTTGAGTACGGTGATCAACAGTTTCAACAGTAAATTCTTGGCTAAAAATATTTGTTAACTTTGCACCATAACCATTTTTACCACCCCATAGTTTTTCCATATCTTGATCATAATTTGTAGAAGTAAGAAGTTCCCTAAAAATTAGTTCTGGAATATAAATATCATAATCTGGATGCTTTGAAATATCAATACCATCACCATCATTATATACTTCAATATAACCAGTTTTTTTATCAATGTGAATCTTAATCTGTTTCATTTGTTTCACATCAGTCTTACCTTTCTTTGCTTCATCTTTAAGACGCATAGCATGATCTAGGGCATTTACAATAATTTCATCATAAATCTTAAAGAGACCAGGTACATAATTTATTTGCTTCTTTATAAATTTCTTTGTTTCATCTTCGTATATAAAAGTGTCTAAAGGCGTTGATTCAACACTTCCAATGTAAGTATCGGGAAGTTGATAAATATGATCACGTAATTCATGCTTCTTATACTTTTGATCAACTCCTTTCTTTGGAGATACCGTTATTTTTGGTTCTGGTTCTTGTTCTGGTTTTACTTCTTTATGAATTTTAGCAGGAGCCTTAATAACAGTATCATTTGGCTTTACTTTTGGTTTTGCATCTTCTGCAGAAACTTTCTTTGGTGTTACCATATAGTATATATCTCTTATTTTATTTAATATAATAAATTCAATTTTTTATATAAAAACAAAAAATAAATGAATATATATTTACATAAAATTAATAAATATTACTTACTTACCCCGCGGTGGATTATATGGTTTTGGCTTATTATTTCGACGATTATGATTTACATCATATACCATATTAGTGTGTTGTCGTAAACCCATAGTATTTAGAGCAATCCAGACTTCACGTGCAATTTGTGCAACTTGTTTTCCCTCAACATCTATACAAATTATTGGAATACCTTGACTTGCTGCATAAAAGTAAGCATTTTCATGAAGAGTATGTAACTTTTGAATATATTCTTCAGAAATAGCTTCTTCAGATGTTCGTGATCTTACTTTAATCCTTTCAGTACACTTTACTGGATTTGAACGTAAATAGATATATCCACTAGGAGACCAAAGTTTTCCACTGCGTTCATACATTTCTTGTAAAGTATTAAATTCACGAAGCGATAACTTACCATTATCATAATTTGCTGGAATAAATACATTTCTTTGAAAATAAGGCGAGCGTTCCATAATCAAATTATTCTTAGACTTTGGCTGAATATAACAACGGTCTAACCAAACTTGTATTTGAAATTGAAAAATGCCTTGTCCATTGTAATATATTTCTTCAAGAAATGGCTGCCACTTGTCAACTGGTTCAAGATCAATTGGAATACCATATTGTGTATGTAAATATTCTAAAATAGTAGATTTTCCGGCTCCAATGTTTCCGTCAATTGTAAATACTGGCATTTTATATACTTTATATAAATAAAACTTTAAGCAATTTCATTTTTTACATCTAATTAAAAATAGCATAAGTCTTATTTTTAAATATATTATCTAATTTTGCTGGAGTGATCGGTAAATTTTTATTAAAATCTGTTTCCAAACAATTCATATGAACATTAATTATAAATATTAAATCACTATAAGCTTTTTTTGAAATAGTAAGTTTATGTGCTTTTAATATTTTATAAATAAATTTTTTAATATCATTATCATTTTCAGATATGTGTTTAGTATATTTATTTTTAGTTCCTCCTCCACTTTGAAATACTACATCACCTGAACCAATTGGTTTCATATCAATTGCTTGACGAGCAATTCCTTCTTTAAAGTCTACAGTATTTACATCAGTTTCATTACTGCCATTATTTATAGTATAAGCAGGATTAATATATCCAAAATAATCACCTGGCATACTTTCGCCACCTTTTTGAACTCCTTTTTTTGAAGAAAAACATTTTGATTGAATATATTTTTTTAATTCATTAATATGTTTTTGTTCAACTTTATTTTTTTTATCAAGTAAAGCCAATACACATACAATAGATGTTACATTTGTATATAATGTATTAAAATGTATATTTAATTTTTTTTCTATTTCTATTGAATATTTATCTTCCATTCTAAATATGAAAAGGAAAATATATTATATTATCAAAAGTAGAGAAGATAAATATGAGTCGTTTTAATCAAAATTTTTCATCAATAGATAATAATTCGTTAGCTTTTCAAACTGCTGATATGAATGGCCGTATTGATTTATTATCTGATTTACCAGAACTTGATATACCGGAATATCAAAGAAGAAGTGTAAATAATACAAACTATACAAATGAAGCAATATATGGTCAAATAACTCCAACTAATTTATCCAATTTATTCTTTTCAGAAATGAATATTGAAGCATTACAGCAAGGTATTCGATATAAAGTATATGTTGAAACTAATGGAAAATATACAATTGGAAGACAAAGTGATCAAGAATTAAAATTAGTAATGCGCTCAATATATTATCAATATGCATTAAATTTAAATACTGATTGTGTAACTCAAGTTAAGGAATTGAATGCAAAAGTGCTTGATTGGTGTGTTAAAGAAGTTAAAAGTAACTTATTGCAATTTCAAATTTATCGCCAAGATGTCAGTACAATGCCAATGCCATTAGATAGATCACCTTTAATTACAAACAAAGGTACCCGAGTATTAGAAATCAAAAGATTTATATAATTATAATAATTAATTTTTCTTCTATTATTTCAATAGGATATGTCATCTACAGGAACGTTAAGTATTGATGATGCTGTTAATAATTTACAAAATAAATATCCAGATTATTCAAAAGATGACTTAAAATCATACTATGTAAAAAGAGTAAATTATTTTAAAGGATCTATTGCAGTGTGTGCTATTTATGGTACTATTGCTCTCATATTATTATTATTAATATTATTTAATACGAGTGGAAGCAGTTTATTAACAAGTCAATTAAAAACTTTTACACTCACATTTATCGCTGGAATGGTAGTTATTATTATTCTTATTGTAATAAATATTGTAAGATTTAAGCCTACAAAAGGTAACAATTCTATTTATGACGGTGATATGTGCCCTGATTATTGGCAATTAGTACAATCAACAACTGATGATTATCCATCAGATATAACATCGACTAATAAATATTTAATGCAATTCAAATGTATACCAAATCAAAGTGTATATGACAAAAGTACGGTTAACACAGTAGCAAGTATTTCTAATTCTGCTAATCCAAAAGATCCAGTAAGTAAATTAGCAGGACCAACTGGATATTCTGCTCAAATGTATGGTTCTAATTTTTCATCTAAATTAGATTGCAGTAAAACTTTTCCCCAATTTTTAAGATCAAAAAACGCAACCGATACAGATCTAAATGATAATTTAAATGCTTTAAGTTGTGAATATGCTAAACATTGTAATATTCCATGGACATCAATGGGATGTCCATACGTTGATCCAACTAATACAGTTAATACATCAATCAGTTCAAATACACCAAGTGCATCACCTCCATCATCTTTAACAATTTAATTTTAAGATATTAGATAGATAATTATTTTTTAATAGTTCAATAAAAAATTGAAAGATTTTATTTAGTATTTTTAATACACCCAAAAAACGTCAATCTTATCTACAAATATGCGTGTAATTAAGCGTGACAATACTTATGAAGATATTTCATTCGATAAAGTACTTCGAAGAATTCGAACACTCTGTAATGGTCTAGATGGTGTTTCTGCAGATGAAATCGCTCAAAAAGTTTGTGCTCGAATTTATGATGGTGTTAAAACAAGTGAACTTGATGAACTTGCTGCGCAAATGTGTGCATCTTTAATTACTGTTCATCCAGATTATGGAATCTTAGCATCTCGTATTATTGTAAGTAATCATCATAAGAATACTTCACCATCTTTCAGTGAAACAATGGGAATGCTTTATAATTCAAAGGATATTCATGGAGTTCATACTCCAATTATTTCAGATGAACTATGGGAAGTTGTTCAAGCGCATAAGGAAAAGCTTAATACTGTTATTGATTATCAACGTGACTATTTATTTGATTATTTCGGGTTTAAAACTCTTGAACGATCTTACTTACAAAAAATAAATGGAAAAATCGTAGAACGTCCACAACATTTATGGATGCGTGTCGCTCTTGGAATACATGGATGGGATCTCAAAGAAGCAATTGAAACATATGATAAGATGAGTCAACGTTATTTTACTCACGCTACTCCAACTTTATTTAATGCTGGAACTCCTCGTCCACAAATGGCTTCATGTTTTCTTTATGGAACAGAAGATAGTGTTTCTGGTATTTTTAAGACAATAACTGATTCTGCACAAATTAGTAAATATGCAGGAGGAATTGGCATTCATATTCATGATATTCGTTCAGCAGGAAGTCATATTCGTGGTACTAATGGAACAAGTACTGGAATTATTCCCATGCTTCGTGTGTTTAATAATACTGCGCGTTATATAAATCAGGCTGGACGCCGACAAGGAAGTATTGCAGTCTATCTAGAACCATGGCACGCTGATATTGAAACATTCTTAGATATTCGCAAGAATCATGGAAGTGAAGAAGATCGGTGTCGTGATCTTTTTACTGCAATGTGGATTCCTGATTTATTTATGAAGACAGTTCAAGATAATGGAGATTGGTATTTAATGTGTCCAGATCAATGTCGTGGTTTAAGTGATGCTATTGGAGAAGACTTTGATAAATTATATTTACAATATGTTTCTGAAGGAAAGTTTCGTAAGAAGGTAAAAGCCCAACAGATTTGGTTAGGAATTATGAAGTCACAAATTGAAACTGGAACTCCTTATTTATGTTATAAAGATGCAGCAAATCTGAAGAGTAATCAGAAAAATATTGGCACTATTAAAAGTTCTAATCTATGTTCTGAAATTATTGAATATTCTGATAATACTTCATATGCAACTTGTAATTTAGCCAGCATTGCTCTACCCACATATGTAAAGTATGACGAAACGACTGGAAATCCTTATTTCGATTTCGATGAACTTCATAATATTACTCAAATTATTACACGAAATCTAAATAAGGTAATTGATCGTACATTCTATCCAGTTATAGAAACTGAAATAAATAATAAAATGTATCGTCCAACTGGAATTGGTATTCAAGGACTCGCAAATACTTATGCTCTAATGCGTTATCCATTTGATAGTGAAGATGCAGCAAAGTTAAATCGAGAAATATTTGAAACAATTTATCACGGTGCTCTTACTGCTTCAATGTTAATTGCCAAGAAAAGGTCAGAAATGATTCAAGAACTATCGGATAAATGGGATTCTATGACTTCTGATAAAATTGCATTATACAATAAGTATTTAAATTTTACAGAAAAAGAACGTACACTACAATCATACAAAGGAGCTTATGTTGGATTTGAAGGATCTCCTGCATCTAAAGGTCTTCTTCAGTTTGATCTATGGGGCAAGTCAACTGATGGTAAATGGAATTGGACAGAACTAAAGGAAAATATTAAGAATTATGGTATTCGCAATAGTTTACTACTTGCCCCTATGCCTACTGCAAGTACTAGTCAAATTCTCGGATTTAATGAATCATTTGAACCATTTACTAGTAATATTTATCAACGCCAAACTTTAGCTGGAGAATTTGTAATTGTAAATAAGCATCTTATTACAGATCTTTTAAATATAAATCTATGGAATCTAGATATGAAGAATAAGATTCTTGCAAATAGTGGTAGTATTCAAAATATTGAAGAAATTCCTGAAAATATTCGATCACTTTATAAGACTGCATGGGAAATTAAGCAAAAAGTACTTATCGACCAAGCTGCTGATCGTGGTAAGTATGTATGTCAATCACAAAGTTTAAATCTTTTCATGGAAGAACCAGAATTTTCAAAACTTACAAATATGCATTTCTATGCATGGAAGCAAGGACTGAAAACTGGAATTTATTATCTTCGAACACGTCCAAAGGCAAAGATTACTGCATTTACACTTGAACCGGCAAAGATACAAAATACGACTACGGTTACATCTACACCTACACCTACGGCTGCAAGCACCCCTGATCAACCAATTCTAGCTTGCCGACGAGATAACCCAGATTGTCTCATGTGTGGTTCATAATTTTTACACCTTTGCACATTTAAAACGCCCATTAATAAAGCGAAAAAAAATATACAAAAATTTGGCATTGAAGCCAGTAAAAACAACTGATTTACTACCTTTTCCTGTATTAATACAGTGATAGTAATTTAGGATTTACTCCTACAAAATTCTTGAGGTCTTTTTCTTTTATTGTATATTATATGTTTTGCAATGCTCAACATATTTATACAACTGTTTTTATCTCTTGTCATAAAACTGTATGATTGAAATATTGACTGGTGTTCGTCTTCTGGACTACCAATATTACAACCTGAACAGCTTTTACAACCCAATAAACGAAATTTCTTATTTGCATTTATTGATACATTTTCTACATTTTGCCAACAATTACAACATTTCTTACTTGTATTATATTCATCTATTTGCATTGTTGTAAATTTCTTACTTACTAATCTCTTTAATCCAATACCCATAGTTGATGCTAAACCTTTTATAGTATTATGATTACTCCAATCACCTATACATACAACTATATCAGAAGGTGAGCCAAATTTATTTTCAATATTATTCAAAAATTTATCTTCACTTCTTTGTCTATATGTTTTTGTTCTCCAATTTAATTTACGATATAGTTTATTTTCATAAAATGGTTTAGTTTTATTATTTGTTTCATGTTTAACTCTAATAAAGTCTTTAAATTTTTCATAATTAACTGTTTTAGCAGTATAATTACTTAATTCGGTTTCATATTCAATTACATTATTATTTTCTTTATTAGTTTTCATAATTGTTCTATTTCTTTTTGCTAAACTTTCTGTATCTCTTTGCATACATGAATATTTTAACTCATTCCCTTCATCATCCATCATATATAAAAGGAACTTTTTACCAGGATCTGCGGTTACCATTTTTCTCTTCTTAATTATTTCCATTTGATAATCTGATAAATCATCAATATAAGGTATATCATTACTTACTGTTTTTAATTTACTTCCAAATTTCTTATCTTTCAATGATATATGTTTAAATAATAAAGAACATCCTATACCATCAGTTTGAATAGTATAATTAAATATATAATCTCTTGATGGTCTGAATATTTTCTTATCCATTCTGAAATAATCATACCATACAAGCTCTTGATTTTCTTTTAGTTTTTGTAATAATTTACCTTTCTGTCCTTTTTCAGAAAAGAGATTAATTAAAGTTGCAGTATCAATAGTAATATATTTAGGTGTGCAATTATTTCTTAATGATAATGGTTGAAATAACTTTATTGTTTTTGAATTCAGTTCTTTAATCTCTTTTTCATCTGTTGTTTTACTTATAAGTTGTTGTATTTTATCATTATATTCTTCAAATTTAGAATTCATATAGAATGAATACTTTATGTATTTGAAAGGAGATACATGACAATCATAAGGAATTGATTTAGTAAAATCAGATGGTATAATGTTTTTATGATGAATATTAAACCATTCAGTAAATTCTTTAGGAATTTCATTAAATTTATTTTCAATAATAGCTTTTTTAAGTTTATGTATTAATTGTTTCTTCTCATCTTTATTAGTATAATTTTCATCATAATGAATTTCTGCAAATATATTTATAAATCTAAATAAGCGTTTAATAAAATGTTCTTTTAGATTTGTTGTAATGCAGGTTTCCATAGTTTGACAAATATAAGGTAGAGTAAATGTTAAGCCTTTCAAATCATGTTTTTCATGATTAAATATAGGTTGAAATTCATTAATATAGAAATCATTTAATTTATCTAATAGTTCAATATTTTTAGCATTTTTACCTCTTGCATCTCGTTTTCCAATAGCCATAATAGAATAATAAAAAAAGTCTTCATCTAAATTTGGTATATCTTCTTTATTTTTCCATTGATATAATGCATATAACCGAATAAACATATATGCATCAATCACAATATTATTACATTTAATAACTAAATCGTTAATTTTATTACAAATAGTTTCATCTTTAATAATAGATTTTAATGAAGTTTTAACAGTAGAATAATTAGGTTTATTTCTACTGAAATTAGCTTTATCAGGAGGTTCTTTTTTCTTAGGCATCTTATAATAATATAAGATAATTAATCTTTAAATAGTTTTGCGTTATAATATAAAAATATTTAAAGATATATGAATTATATATATTAATTGTTTATGTAATATGGGTGGATCAGTAAATGATAGTAATTGTCTTGAAAATTGTTTTCCAGAAATAGCTAAACAATGGCATCCATCTAAAAATGAAAATAAAACACCAAAAAATATAATGTCAGGTTCTGCAAAAAAAATATGGTGGTTATGTCCAAATAAATGTGAATATGGATGTGTTCATGAATGGGAATGTGTAGTTGTTAGTAGAACTAAATTAAAATCAGGTTGTCCATATTGTGCAAAATATCAACAAAAAATATGTTATCATCAATCACTTAAATTTAAATATCCAGAAATTGCACTTGAGTGGCATCCAACTGATAATGGTAATTTAATTCCTGATAATATCACATGTGGATCTGATAAAAAAATATGGTGGCTATGTAAAAATAATGAATGTAATCAAAAATGGCAAACAAGTGTTAAACATAGAACCCTAAATAAAAGTGGATGTCCTTATTGTAATCATACATTTGGAAGACAAAAGGTACTACCATCAAAAACATTTTTAGCAACACATCCTGAGATAGCTAAAGAATGGCATCCAAGTAAAAATGGTGAATTAAAACCAGAAAATTTTACATATGGTTCAACTGATAAAATATGGTGGTTATGTCCAAAAAAATGTGAATATGGTTGTCTTCATGAATATGAACAAGCTATTTGTAATAGAACAAAAGGAAATTGTTGTCCTTATTGTTGTGATAATGGTGCAAAGAAAATATGCTATCATCAATCTTTAGCATTTAAATATCCAGTAATTGCTTCTGAATGGCATCCTACTAAAAATAATTTAAATCCTGAAGAAATACTTCCTTTATCTGGAAATAAAGTATGGTGGTTATGTCCAAAAAAATGTGAATATGGTTGTCTTCATGAATATGAACAAGTAATTGCAAATAAAGTAAATGGTGATGGTTGTCCATATTGTGCAAAAAATGCATCAAAAGTATGTGTTCATAATTCATTTGAATTTAAATATCCTGAAATCATAAAAGAATTGCATCCAACTAAAAATGAAAATATAAAATTAAGTGAATATGCTATAAATAGCAATAAAAAAATATGGTGGTTATGTTCAAAAAAATGTGAATATGGTTGTCTTCATGAATATGAACAAAGAATTGTTGATAAATCATATGGTAGCGGATGCCCTTATTGTTTAGCATATGGAAATGCTAAACAATTTTGTTATCATGAAACAGTTGAATATAAATATCCAGATTTAATTAATGAATGGCATCCAAATAATAAAATAAAACCGAATGAAATAACATCTGGTAGTAGTATTAAAGTATGGTGGAAATGTATTAAAAATAATAATCATGAGTGGGAATCTGTAATTAGTAATAGATGTAATTTGAATTCTGGATGTCCATATTGTTATACAAAATTTTCAAAAATATCTTTACAATGGTTAGAATATATTAAATTAACAAATAATATTCAATACGGATCAATAGAAACAGGTGGTGAATTTAGAATACCAAATACAAGATATGCTGCAGATGGATTTTGCAAAGAAACTAATACAATTTATGAATTTCATGGCGATATGTGGCACGGTAATCCAAATAATATAAAATATCCTAAAGATAATATAAATCCAATAACAAAAACTACATATGGTGAATTATATGAAAAAACACAAAAAAAGAAACGAGATATATTAGAATTAGGTTATAATTATGTTGAGATGTGGGAATATGATTGGATAAGAGCAATTAAAGCAGTAATAAAAATTCAAAGATTATGGCGTAATAAACTTAAACTTTAGTTTCATCTTCTTGTGCTTTTAATTTAGCCTTTCTATTTTGATATGCTGTTTTACGCCATTCTTTAACTTTTTCTGGATTTTCTTCTTGTATTTTTTTATTATATATTTTTGCTCTTTCTTTTACTTCATCTTTATGATTTTCGTAATATCTAATATGTCTTTTACTATTTGTGTATTTTTGTAATTGTTCTGTTAATTTTTTTATTTTTTCTTCAAGAATAGATTTCTCATTCTGTTCTTTTTGTAATTTTGTTTTTAACTCAATAATTTCTGTTTCCATTCTAATTTAAATATATATAGTGTTATATTTTTAAATATTTTTATGTTATAATCATATGAGTAAGCATAAAAGCCAAGATTATAAAATTAGTGCTGTTGAATATTATTTAGTAGGCAATTCTACACAAGATGAAGTATGTGATATTTTCAAATGTAGTAGAAGAAGTCTTATGAGATGGTTAGATAAATATAATAAAGAAGGCGAAATAAAAAGACATAATAGAAAATCAGTAGCCTATAAAGTTAAAAAAGAACATGTAAGATTTATGATTGATGAACTTAAGAAAAATAAGACATTAACAATGTCAGATTTGTTAGATAAATTACAAGATAAATTTAAAGATTTAACTTTAAGTAGATACCATGTTAATCGTGTAATTAATGATAATAATATAACATTAAAATTAACTCGTATAAGACATGAACCAAATAAAAGATTTGGTAAAGAGATAAATATAAATCATAAACTTAAAGAATTTTATGATACTATTAAGAAATACAAATTAAACGATGTTATATGTATAGATGAAACAAGTGTAAAAGCATTACAAAAACGAAATCATTGTTATAATACTTTAGGTAAAAGATGTGTAATAAAAACACAATCTCAAGAAGTCTTTAAGAAATATACAGCTATTTTTGCTGTTTCAATAAAAGGTGTGATTGGATATGAATTATATGAAAAAGGAGGTATAGATAGTAATAGATTAGTAGAATTCTTAGATAAATTTATAACTACAAAATGCAAGAATAAAGTAATAATTTTAGATAATGCAAGTTCTCATAGAAATGATAAAGTAAAAGAATTAATAAATAAAGAAAATACTTTACTATATTCAATTCCTTATCAACACTTTACAAATGCTATTGAAAATTACTTTAGTATCCTAAAATCAAAATTACAAAAATTAGAAGGATTAACTCATGATGAATTGAAAAGTAATATTGAGAAAGCAATAAAACAAATACCAGATGAAACATATAAAAATATAATTAAAGGTGCATATGAAAGACACGAAAAGTATGAAAATACAAAGAAACCGTCTAATAGAATTAGACCAGCAAAAAATTATAAATAATGGGCGTTTTAAATGTGCAAAGGTGTAAAATGAAAAAATGAAAAATAAATTTAATATTTTATTATTAAGTGTAATATATCCGAGATAAGTTAAGTAAGAAAACTTTAGACCTTTGAAATATGTCGTTCGAAAATGAGATTAAGATTAACGAGTTGTACATTAAGATTGTTCAAGGACGTGACACGTCTCATAAATTGTACGATCCCTTGTATAATTATGCGTACGACCATCAAGTTCTTTTTATTGAGCTGGAATCATTTGGGTTTAAGAGTATTGATGAGTACAAGCAAAGTAAAAAGACAAATGATCATATTGAAGTTGCAATGGACAATTTTAATAGTGCCAAAAACGTGTTGTCTGAGGCCATCTTTGAATTAAAATAAAAAATGAAATTAGATTTATTATTAATTGTAATACATACTTATGCAAACGCAAATATGTGTGTTCTAATTATGAAAAATGTAGTTTATAAGGAATTTAAGATTACACAGCCAGTTGTGTTTAAAGTAGAACAGATTAGACGTTTTCCTAATTCAAAAATTAAAATCACACTCGATGATAGAATAGTTTCTTTAAAATTAAATTTTAAAAATCGCCTAAATTCACTTTGCCGAAACTATTTTATTTGCGATAATATTGAATCAGTAAAGTTTACAGATGAAACAAAGCAAAAAATTAGAGTTAATTTAAATTCTAATAACATTGGGGATTGTCGAATGAATTATATAATTATTGATACTATAAGTAAAAAGATAGAATCTCATAAACAAAATAAAGTGAATTTAGCTGATGATTTTTCTGTAGATATTTCAGAGTTTATATCTATATCTCTAAAGATGAATATAGTAATTCGTAAATAATACAGTTGGAATATGCATATTATTATAAAATTCGTATAAATATATAGCTACTATTTCAAGAGGTGTATTTTGACATATAGCGTTCGCAAATAATCCATACAAATTATTTTGAGAAAGAATAATCTTAATTAAAAGTGTATTACATTCTTGACGAGCATATTTAATAATATCAATAAAAATAATATTAATAATAATAGCATAAATAATAAATTTAATCACCTTCATCATTTTTGTATTTTAATAATTAAATTATTATGCACTTAATAAAATCATTTTTTTGTTTCTATTATCATCTGTAGGAGAAGGAAATGAGTGATCAGGTTCCTTATATTTTTATTTTAGATTGGGACGGAACAATTGCTGGTAAAGTAGATTACCAATCATATCAATTTTATATACATAATGCGCTTAAAAAACATGGTTTTAAACCAAATAAAACACACGCAATACCACCTGCCTTTTATCCAAATGCAAAACTAATTCGACCAGGGTTCTCATCATTTTGCAAAGGAATAAAAGAACATTTCAATAATGTGTATATATTTATATATACAGCTAGTGAAAAAAAATGGGCTCATCAAGAAATTGCATGGGTAGAAAAAACACATGGGATTGTTTTTGCAAAACCTATATTTACTCGCGATGACTGTATTAATGATTCTAATGGCAATATAAGAAAAAGTATATCAAAAATATTTCCAAAAATAGTACGTACTGTTTCAAAACTAAATCAATTATCAATGGATCAACGAAGAAAAATGTTAGAAGAACAGACAATTATTATAGATAATAATTCAGTTTATGTTGACCGAAGTGATAAGTTACTTTTATGTCCAGATTATTATTATTCAGTATTTGAAAATTTACTACATGGAATACCTGTAGAAGCACGAAAGCATCCTGCAATAGAGAAACTAATAATATATTATATAAACCAATCGTGTCTATATACTATTCCATCGAATAATGAAGATGGTATGAGATCTCTAACTCAACAATATCAATGGTTGGCTGCAAAATGTAAAGTAATAACGGATGAAAATTTCAAATATGAAAATGATGATTTTTGGATTTTCTTAAGAAAATTAATAATTAAAAATAATATTAAAATATTTACACCAGCAATCATCAAACAAATACAAAATGCTGTATGGAAACATTTTAGACATATTGAAAAATAGAGAATAGAAAATAGAGAATAGATCTCTAAAATTGCTCAATGAGCAATTAGCTCATTTTTATTTATGGTGTGATATCTTGTACCAATTCTATAAAATACAATGCCAAATTTTTGTATATTTTTTTTCGCTTTATTAATGGGCGTTTTAAATGTGCAAAGGTGTAAGATTGAGTAGTTTTATTGCTTCTTGAAAAGTAGCTACATTTAATTTTTCATAATACTTTTGTAATTCTTCATTATCAGTATCTTTATTTTCAATAAATTCTCTAATTTTAAATTTAATATTTCCTAAAGTATATTTCTCAAAAGGTAAATCATCTGTCGGTTTCTTAGCTAAAATACGTTTCTTTTTATCATCATTATTAGTAGTTATATTTTCATTTTGTTGTTGAATATATGCAATAACCATTAAATAACAGTCTGCTAAATCATCGCGTTTTTTATATTCACAATAATATTTTTGCCATTCTGTTAAAGATGATTCGCCAAGAAGTTCAGCTACTTTTGATATTGCTTTTTTCTTTCGTGTGGCATAACAACTTTTTCCAGCTATACCAATAATTCCCGCTAGTTTATGTTTTGGTGAAAAAGTAGCTACTTTTGCGATTCTAGATACATCTGATATTTTACCACGAATATAGAAATAAGTATATAAAATAGATTCAATGATTCGCATTTTTGCATTACGAGGCGGTTGTTTTTCTATAATTACTGTATCACATTGAAGTAATTCACTATTTTTATCAGAATCAAAGAAAGATACAATTTGTTCAGGAGTGCTATCTGGATTTGTTCTGCCATCTATTTCAGATAAATTAATTACATCCCATTTTATTATTTTTGTTTCAAGTTCAGTATCATATAAACAAAATGCCAGATTTTTATATCCACAATCAATTGCTAATATTCGCATTATTATAATAATACAATCTATTTCCTTATTTAGAGAATATATTAGTAAGTACTATATGCGTAAAAAAGTATTTAAAAGATCTATTAGCGTGTATATAGCAAATCATGAATGGAAATACATTAATGAGAGGTCCATCAATTGTTATTAATAGCGATGATGATGATATAATTGATGTAAATAAAAGTGGTAATTTTAATATTCCAAGGAGTAGTCAATTCGCGCCTCCTCCTGGTTTAACAGGACCAACTTTAGGCACAGATTTACTTATAAATAAAAGAAAAGTAAGTAATGATGTATTATCTATGTCTTCAAAAACACCATCAGAATATTCAGAAGATAGCGATGACAATAATAATACTTATAATTTTAATTCTACAAATAACGTACGTAGTGCTCCAAAAATACCAGGATATGAAAGTAGCAGTAGATCTAAGTCAGAAACAGAAGAAAGTGATGATAATAATATGACGAATAGAGAATCTGATCCACTAACTAATCGTTTTCGTGCAGAAAGATCTCGTTTAGAGAATGAAATGCAAGAGAAGAAGGAAATATTATATCAAATGGATCGTTTAGAGGCAAAGGGTTATTCATTACCACGAAAATTCAGCATTCAGTCTGATTTAGAAGAAATGAAAGCCGAATATCATCGTATTTTAAGAGAAAAAGAAATAGATGCGAGTATTCGGTTTCAACGTAAAATGATGATGGCGTTTGTTACAGGTGTTGAATTTTTAAATACACGATTTGATCCATTTGATGTTAAATTAGATGGATGGTCTGAACAAGTTCATGAAAATGTTACAGATTACGATGATATTTTTGAAGAGCTTCACGAGAAATATAAAGGTTCTGGAAAGAAAATGGCACCTGAATTACGTTTATTAATGAGTTTATCAGGAAGTGCATTTATGTTTCATTTAACTAATAATATGTTTAAACAATCTAAGTTACCAGATGTAGAAGAAGTTCTTCGTACTAATCCAGAATTAATGAAACAATTTCAAGCCGCAGCAATGAATAAAATGCAAGGAGGTGCTCGTGCATATCAACAATTTAGTTCTGGACCACCTTCGGTTCAAAGACAAGCATCACCTCCAGCAGGAGGTATTTTTGGTATGATGGGTAGTCTTTTTGGTGGAGGAAATCAGAATCGAAGTATGCCACCAATGCCAGAGATGCAAATGCGACCAAAGCCAGGGCAAGAAATATTTATGAATTCAGGTTCAAATTCAAGTGATGATGATATAGATAATATAATTGAGAATGTACATGCTGAGATAACAACTCAACCACCAAATCAAGTTAACCAATTAAATCAGATTGAAACTTTATCAATTTCAGATGAAGAAATAACGTCTATAATTGAAGATACAGCTGATATGAATGGTATTTTAATGAATGGTGAAAGACCAAGGCGCAAAGGTGGACGAGGTGGAAAAAGAAAAGAAGGTTCTGCTGGTGTAAGAACATTAGACTTATAGAAACATCTTATTTTTGAAGTTCTGGTACCCAGAAAGTTGATCTTCCTGTTTTTGATTTATGTATAAGTACTTTATTACCTAGATGATCTACTTTTTTCATATATATTCTAAATTGTGACAAATAAGCTTCTTCATTATGTTCAAGAGTATATAAAAATCGTTTAGATATTTTTTTTATTGATTCGAATAGTCTTTTATATTCTAGTTTACTTATATCTTTCATTTTACGTAAAGGAGATATTTTAGCGTCATATAATGATTCAGATTTTAGATAATTTCCTACACCTGAAATTAATATATGTTGATCAATCAATACATCTTCTATAAGATTATTTTTATTTGCATCCGATAATTGTTCAAATTTAGTCCAAAAAAGATCAAATGTTGTATTTTTATCAATAATATCTAACCCTAACTTATTTAGTTCTTTTTCAAGTATTTTATTATCATTAACGAAAGATAATGTACCATAACTTAATGTATCAGAATAGGTTGCAGTAATATTATTGCTAAAATGAAAAAGTAAATTCTTATGTTCTTTTCTCCAAGTAGGTTTATCTTTTGTATACCACCATCCCATTAATCCTAGTTTACTAATAATATTCCACCCTTTCTCATATTGAAAAATAATAACTTTTCCTTTATTGTAAACTTTTTCTAATTTTAAAGGTAATTCGTATATAAAATTTTTATAATTTACAGGAGGACCATGCTTCTTATAACGACCACTTAAAATATCAATTGATTCTAATTTTTTACCAACTAATTCTGTATTCATCTTTCTAGATAAATGCGTTGCTTCAGGACCCTCTGGCATATTAAAATTCATATAGATTTTAATATAATAAAAAAATAAATTGCATGGTGTGGGGTTTGAACCCACGCCTCTTACGAGACCAGATCTTAAGTCTGGCGCCTTAGACCAACTCGGCCAACCATGCATGAATGAGAATATACTTTCTCATTGTTTTATATAATTCTTATTATCTTAAATAGTTTTTGCCGTTTAAGGAAAAAAAGAAAATATAAAATAGCATTTAGTTTATTTACGAGATTTCATGCTCTTTCTTAAAGCTTCAGGTACTTTACGAATTGAACGTATTGGATCTACAACTGCGGTTAAAACAGTGTCCTTAGAATTGCGAATTTCACCTAAACTGGTTTTTGTGAATGCATAGGCACCTGCAGCAATTGCAAAAACTAATGGAATTACAACTAGAGCAATTAATATAATTATTTCAAGGATAGACCATACGTATAAGATTTCACGTCTAACATCTTCAGAGCATTTGCACTTTTCTTTCATTAAGTAGCGAACATATGTTAAAGACTTGATATAGAACACAATGGTTACAATTACAAATACAATATTAAGAAGCATATATAATCCACCAACAGTGCTACCAAATAAAGCATCTGCTTCTACTGGTGGGAAAAACATAGTTATTAATAAATAACTAATTGCAAATACACAATAGTTCTTTATGAATGAACGATCTTTATGAACCGCACAATCACAACCAATTTTTTCTAATTTATTAATGTAACTGTAAGTTAAAACAAGGAGTAAAATACCGATGGTACTACCTATAACATGTGCAAAATATTCTACGTTCATCATTTTTAATTTGACTTCTATATTCATATAACGAAAATATTTTAACGATTTGTTGGTAAAATATATGGGATATCTAAAAATTCTAGAATTTCTTTTTCAGTATTTAATCGTGGAGGCAGTGGTTTTGACTGTTTAGTTTCTGATTCAGAAGGAAGAGGTTTCAATTCATGTTCATTTAAAGTATATCCTTTTTTATTTGCGATCTTTCTAGTTTCTATATTAAACTTGTCAGAACCAGTAAAATAAAGTAAAGCAAATGGATATTCTTTTGGAGAAGTTAATAGAAAATCAATGCGTCTGTGTTTGAATTCAGAATTTAGTCTAGACACAGCTAAGCATTTCTTAGTTCCATATGCAAGAATATCTGTTATAATAGATTTACCTTGCAATTCTTTTATGAATTGTTTAAAATATTCTGCTGCTTTTTTCTGTGTAATAGTAGAATCATATGTAACTAAAATATCTATATCACCACTATTAAGAGCACCTCGTCTGTAACTACCAACTATCATTATTTTTAAATTAGGAACAACTTCATTAATTATTTTTAAAAGTTCAGATTCATATTTTGTTATTTCTTCACGAGGAATACGTTCATTTATTTCTTCATAATATTTTAATCCGATTTTTTGATTTTCATTTAAAAATTTAGGATGCTTCAGATTATATTCTCTTAATTGTGAAATCGTTGTTATTTTTCTATCAATAATTGTATTTGCCTTTACAGAACCTACACCATATATTTTTGTCATTATATTAAAAGCAACAAGTTTAGGATCTTCTTCAATTGCAACCGCAGCGGCAAGTTCCCCAGTTTGGATTATTTCTTTTATTTTTGCCGATATCTTTTCACCTATACCTAGTATTTTATTTTTAGCCAAATCTTCATAATTTTCTATTTGAATAGAAGAATCTAAATTTTTTAATTGAGAAATAATCTTTGTATAAGCACGGGCCTTAAAAACATTCTTTTCTTGTTGCTCTTTTTTTTGTAAAATAGAAAGACTATCTATTATCTTTTTTTTGTAGTCCACCATCTTTCTTAGATATAGAAAATAATTTCAATTTTCTTGAAATTTTATCATACATATCCATTATTTTAAATCTAGATGTAGTTTTTAAATTTTCAATATCATATATAGCATCTGATATAAAATCTTCAATAATTTTATATGACTTTTTACTAGAATCTGTTTTGCCATTATTTATAATATCAAATAAAACTTGTATATGATCTAATATAATATCTAACATTTTATCATCAGATTTCAATCTATTATTTAAACGGATATAGTATTTACCATCAGTTATTATATTTTGAAGTAAAGTTATAAATACATCTTCATCTATCCAACCTTCTTTTATAAATAGTGAATAGGCTTTTATAGAAGCCAGAGATCTTTTCTTCCATTTTAGAAAATCGCAAAATTCATCATAATCGTCTTCATTTAATAATTCTTCGGATGGTATCCACTTTTTATTAGTAAGAAATAATATCCACATTAATTTAATACTTGATATCAATGTAATGTTTGATATATTTGATATTTCTTTTAAAATCTCAATATAATTAGACTGATAATCCGGAGATCTGAGCATCATATCCCATATAATTTCAATATATTTATCAATATAAGCTTGTTTACAATGAGATCGAATAAAATTAATAGTAGAATTTTTATTTTTATCGCTTAATTTATTCATAAAAGATAAAAATTCACGATGTATTTCTTCATTAGTATCATTATGTATTTTAAATTTTTGAATACGGGAATTTACAACTGGATTTTTAATTATTGTATTATATGTTGCGGAAGGTTTCCGTGAAAACCATTTATCACCTTTTTCATCTTCAGTAAAACATTTATATTCTTTCACTAGATTTTCCGCTTTACAAACATATTTATTATTTGCTATAGTCACATTTTTTCTAACAAATAAAAATTGATCTATATTTATGATAATTCCCCCGATACTCATAAAAAGTTATGAAGAATAACTTAATATAGATATTAGATATAAATCTTTAAATAAACGCAGAACATTCCAATCCATATAAAGGAAAATAACATATATATCAATTATAGATAAAATCTATTTAATAATATTTTATTATAAATGAAAAATAATATATCGAATCTACTTACTTTTTATCAAGAATACAATATATATAAATGCCTTTTAATTGTGCAAGATGACGAAGAAGTATTAGAAATGGATACTCAATTAAAAAATAATGATATTCTTTGTAGTATAATACTCGAAGAAGATTGTAATGATGAACATAATAAATATTTAACTAAGTTGAGATATTTTAATGAATCTCTTTTTCGTGTAATTATTATGAATTATCAATCATGGTATATTATAAAGAAAGATGTAGAAGCTTATATATTACCTGAGCAAAATCTAATAGCGCTTTCAAATATTGGAGATGATGGTAGGATATGTATAAAGAAATGGTATAAAGATGCAGGAATGCGAGGATTTATTGAAACATATCGTGAAAATTATTTCATAAATTTAGATAATAATAATTAAATTTATTTAATATATTATTTCGATTAATAATAATTAAATTTATTTAATATATTATAGAATAATCAACATAATGACTATTTCCAGCAAAATGAAAGGCAATAATATGAACTCAAATGTAATGAAAGTATTATTATTAATAGTAATTATATTATTAGTCTTAATAAGCATTAAATATTTAAAAAGTCATAAGAAGAAGGAAGGATTTAGTGATAATACTATAACAGTATCTTATTATTATATGCCTGGATGCAAATATTGTAAACAATTTGATCCCGAATGGGATCAGTTTTGTGCTAAAGCACCTGCAAACGTAAAACCAATTAAGAAAGATGGAACTGGTGAGTATTCCGAAGAAGCATCTCAAAAGAATGTGAGTGGTTTCCCAACTATTATTATTACTTCTAATGATACTGATACTGTGTATGATCAAGATCGTACTGCAAGTAGTTTATTAGTTTATCTTAATAAAATGTAATACTTCTTGCATTTTATGATATCCAATAGATATGCTTTCATCAATTGTTTCAGATGTAATATTAAACATAAATTTATTAGTATTACTGTAATATTTGATAGGAATTGCTTTTAATGGATATTTATTAAATTGAATATAATATTTATATTTTTTTTGAAACATATGAATAAGTAAATTATTTGATACATATGAATTTATAACTGCAAAAACGTATTCTAATGAAGACACCGTTTCTGGATAAATATTAACATGTGAAGTATCTTTTACAATATGAAAAATAATAGTATTATCAAAAGGAATAGATTCAAATAATTTACTAGGAATACCATCTGTGACAGCGCCATCAATATAGTATTCTTCCCCTATTTTTACAGGTTTAATTATAAATGGTATAGCCATCGAAGCTTTCAATGCTTCTGATACTAAAACATGAGGGGTAGTATTTACAGAAAAATATACAGGTTGCATATTTGAAATATTAGTTGCACACAATACAAGATCTTTTCCAGTTTTTTTTGAAAAATCAATAAATGTAAGATTATGTAATTCTTCTTTTAATAATTCTACAAGACGATCTCCGTTGTCAATGCCGAGTGTATTCATATTTAATAGAATATTTTCAATAGCAATAACTTTATTATTATCGTTCTGAAAAAATAGTTTTAATTTTTTCTCAAATTCTCCCATAGATATATCTAAAGCAAATACAGTTGCAAACAATGCTCCAACTGATGTCCCAGCAATATGTTTAATTTTTTTATCATAATTTTCTTGTTGCAAATATCGTAAAGCGCCCATATATACTATACCTGAAAATCCACCACTACTCATTATTAAATGGGTAAAGGTAACTGACATTCTTATCGTTATAATTTATAGAAAAAACTATAATTGTAATGCCACCGCAGATTCGAATCGCTGAGTTGCGAGATATGCAGAATAAAAAAATAAAAAGTAGAACATTATGCTTTGATAAAATATTAGAACTAATACATAGAAGAATTAGAACAGTTGCATCATATAATGGCGAAAATACATTCTATGAAATTCCAGGTATTATGATAGGATATCCTTTGTATAATTTAAATGAGTGTATGGATTATATAATAGATGCTCTAAAGAAAAATGGTTTTTTTGTACAAATCCTACCTCCTCCACATATTGCTGTACTCTACGTCTCATGGAGTCTGAGTGAAACAAAACCAGTTAAAACAAAAATGATAGACAATAATACATTTAGCTCAAACTCATCAAATAGATTATTGTTAAATTCGAAAAAAAATGGTAATGGCAATGGCAATGGTAATGGTAATAACCAAAAACGTTTTTCATTAGATCAATTAAAATTATTTTAATATATTATTCATTTGCAATTTCTTTTAAATATGGAGTTAATATTTCTATAGTATCACGCATACCAACACTCATACCTAGTTTAAATAATTGATCGCATAAGAAAATAATAAGTACACCAGCAAGAATAAATAAGATTGCATCAATTATCATTTGAAATTTAGAAGTATCATTATTTTTTGGAAAAACAGTATAAGATGACAGGGATGATGGAGGAGAAGATAATTGTAAATTATTTACATTAGGACTTGGAGATAATGTAGCTACTTTATTAGGCGATTGATATTTAAAATCGGGTTGAATTTTTTTTGCTTGATCATCTTCACATGATGTAGTAAGATTTATATCATTTACTTTATAATATTGTTCTAATTCATCATCATAGAAACCAGAAATATTATTCATATTTTGTTTTCTTGGTTGTTGAATACATGAAACAGTTGATCCTTGAGCGCTATTTAATGAAACTTCCATAGCATTATTGTATTGTTGTCTAGATAAATCTGATATTGGTATTTCATATATTGGACTTTGTGGATCTTTACAGGTTCCAAAATTAGTATTTGTATTCGGTAATTGTATACCTCCTGAAAGTAATGATTCAGATGAAGAAGGTGTAAATGCAAATTGTCCATAAGATGCACAAGATTTATCGTAAGAAATAGATTCAAAGTTTTCTATAGTATTGTTATTTGCATCGGGGTTTGTATTGTAAACTCCATTGCTATTACTATTGCTATTACGTGTTGTATTACTATATCCCATTGGATTACCATTTGCATTTTTATTCCAGTTTGCATTTTGATTCATTGCAATTGGTTGTTGATTCGAATTAGTACTTGGAGGATACGTTGGACATATATTAAAATTATCACAATAATATTTATAATCTATCATCTGAGAGTTATAAGTATTAACAGGAGTATCTAACGGTCTTTGATCAGCAGTTGAAGTAGAATCAGTCGGTAATTGATTTTGAAATCCTTCGGTTCTTGGATAAACCATCGGTGTATCATTAGTAGGAGGAGTATCAGTTATAGGATCGTATGGTTGAGCAGAAGCAGTAACCCTTAAAGGGGCTAAGTTTCTTTTCTTTCTTGCAAATGTTGGAACATTATATGCTTCTTGAAGAGTACAATACATTATTTTAAAAAATAATGTTCCACTAATATTTTAATAGATATTTCTTTTTATGACGAATATATGTAGAATGGGTATTGGTACAACAAATATTGTTGAAGGATTAACAGTTGGTATTTTAGCAGGTTTATGTATAATTTATGCATTTCAAACAAGAAATGCATTTCCAAGGTGGCTTATAAGTTTATATGATAAACCATGGTTAATATTAATATTATTGTCTTTAGCTGTTTTATTATATAAATATAGTCGTAGAATATCAGTATTATTAATAATATTAATAATTTCAATGTGTATTGAAGTTTACATATTTACAAAAAAAGAAGGCATGACTTCTTTACAAGTAGATTATACCGAGTACGATAATTTAGTAGAAGAAAATATTCAAAAACCATTTACTGATGATAAGCAAAACAAATCAACAAAACCCTTAGATATAGTAGACCCGATATATCCAGTGTTCTATGGATTAAATCAAGTTCCAGATGGATATACTCCGATTGAGAATATTCTTTCCAATTATGTGTAATTTATAGAATTTCTGCTGTTTTAATAGAAGAATATAATGGCAAGTCCACTACCTCTTCCGACTATGCCTTCACAACCAGCGGGCGGCTTTATTTATAAACCTGATATGTTCGCAATTGTGGCTTCATTCCTAATGCATTCTGGATCCCGTCACTTGTCATTCGATTTGACAGATGCACAAAAAAAAATATTAGCTCATCCGTTCAGTAAAGCAATTATAATGTTTGCAATGTTTTATATTAGCACAAGAAATATTAAATGGAGTATAATTCTAAGTATAACATATTTCTTATTAATAAATATGTTATTAAATGAAAACCACCCATTAAATATTTATTCTAAATCATGGCTTGTATCACAAGGATTTATTAAAAATGAAAACTTCCATTCTATACAAAAAACTAATTATAATTGGTATTATAATAATACTGCAGCCATGGAATAAATAATAAATTATTTCGAAGTTATTGTTTTTTTGAATGAGCCCAATAATATTTATATGGATCTGTGTGTACATATGAACTAATTGCTAAAATATATACACTTACAATTATTATAGCAATTATTAGACTTGCTCCTAATATAAATTTACGTAATATAGGGATTGATTTAGTTAATAAATATAATAATAATGTAATAGATATTTGAACAGATAAAGCTAGAATTAAATTCATAGTTGAGTTATACTTAATATCACTTGCATATGATATTCTAGTTAAACTCTGTAATTTCATACCAGAATTAATAATTATGTCTTTTGCTTCAGCATAATGTTGTTGTTCTTTTGTCATTGAATATAATGTATTATCATAAAGTATACGTGTATTAATTATATTTGCTAATATAAGTGTATTATCTAAATAATTAATAACTTGATTTAACATGGTGGTAAAATGAGAATTATATATAGATGATGATACTGCTTGCACATTAGCTTGAATATTATCGAATTTTTCAATATTAACTTGACTATATGGATTAAATGGAGGAGTTCTATTTACTTTTGTTGCAAAAAACTTTAAAATTATAATACTAAATAAAATACTACTAATTGTCATAACACTACCATATAACAATTGATTAGCATATGTAAGCGGTAAAGATACTAAAAGAGCGGAACCAATTAAAATAAATATTAAGAATGCAAGTGAAGCATATTGATATATTTTTTCCTTTCCTTGAGTATTTAGTTTATTCATAAAAACATCATGTTCTTGATTAAAATAGCCTTTATTTTTTTCTATAACATTATCTAAGTTTTTAATATTGGAAGATAAAGTATTATATTTATTGGTATCAGTATTTATATTAGAAGAAAGATCATTAATAACTCCTCCTGGTTTTTGAATATTATAATTTAAACCGACAAGTAAATAAAAACATGATTGTTCTAAATTTGAATAATCATTTACGTATGTAGTTGATGTATATTGTTGAGTATATAACTTTAATGCAATCTCATATTGACACATTATAATATATAAATGAATTAGACGACGAGCAATAAATGGATTAAAATTAGTACTTGTACTTAAAGTAGCTAAATTTAAAATATTATTCATTGCAACTTTAATGTCTGCTTTAGAATTTAATACAGTACTCTGAGTACCATTATTTATAGTTACAGGAGTAAATATAATATTTTGGCTACTAACTGATGTTGATGAAGAACTATTTAAATTAATATTAATATCTGGTACATTAAAATTGACTGCTTTTCCAGTAATATACATATTCCATAAAACAGGATCTAATAGATTATATAAACCATATAATCCTTGCATAAATATATATAGTTCAGGCACTGGAGCACTTCTATTTTTTATATTTATTAACAAATCCATACAGTTAATATCAGTAACTGAATTATTAACATTATTTACAATGTTAAAAAGAGTACCGAATGAATTAGTACTAGATGTATTAGTATTTGCTATATATTCAGTATATCCACCATTTGATGCATCATAAACATACACTTTATTTGATATTGTAGTTATATCATCCAAAGGAGAAGTTGCTGCGTCTGCAGATTGATCAGCTATTGAAACACCATTTTGTGTTACATAATTATTAAATATTTTATTAAAATAATAATTATATGGTAATTTTATATTTACCTCATTCTGATTAGTAAAATTATTATTTACGTATAGAGGCGAACCGAGAAATGCATTTTTAATATTTGATAAATAAGTATTATTTAATAATATTAATTTATTTGCAACGGTTAACTGCAAAGCAGATAAATCATTAGAACCGCTCATTAATCTCTACTACTCTAATTTAGATAAATAAAAATTAAAAATTACAAAAGATTATGTATTATTACATTTAGACCTTAAAATAAATAATTAAATTTAGATACAGGAACGATAATAATAATATGTTCCTGATGTTTCATTATACCGTGTAATTTTTACAATATCATTATGCTTTAATCCTAACCATCTAGCAATTATATCTGTTTTTAATATTCCAGGCATCTGTGTTTTATTTTTAATTTTATATTGTTCCATAATTGCTTTTCCTTCAGGTTGAGACATTTTTTCATGCTTTGGAACTAGTGTATGTTTAAGTGGATTGTATAGTAATTCTTTAGTATAAAAAATCTGTAAAATACCTCCGAGATTTTGTAATTGCTTATCTCTTTCATTTAATTGATTCATAAGGGTTGAGGATGGTTGATCAGTAATAATAACTATAAACATTTTTGTTCCATATGTTTCAATCATTTCATCAGCAGATGATTCTTCATTTTTCCATTCTTTTAATAAATCTTTATTTAATGCGAAAAAAATGGTAGTATTATCTGTATGAAGAGTAATGATTTCATTAAAATATCGATTTTTTTCAACTGCATCGCCGTGTTCTTCAATATAAGAAACATCATCTCCAC
>TBL_comb48_EPIDRAFT_1000665_pt1 | contig 26563 bp, 22 predicted proteins | sample TroBogEpilimnion_37_FD_10681 | JGI IMG/M metagenome (IMG submission 10681) | reverse complement strand
TGAGCCGATCAGGGGACGATCGCGGCCTCCACGGGCGCTGATAGGAGCGCCCAACAGACGGCCGCGCTCACGACGAGCCACCAAGCCACCGCCCGCCACGGACGGGGCGGGGTATCGTGCGCGTGCGTCGCACGGAACGCGTCTGAAGAAAGGGTGTGCATGGGCGAAGCATCGGCCGTCCGTGGCCCTGCCGCCAATAAGCGATCGGAATAGCGCAATAAGCGCCCCGCGCCTCACGTCCCGCAGAAGGTCTGTGGAACTTCCTCCGCCGGCGTCGGCGCCTGAGCCAGCGACTCAAAACCCGGGCGCTCCGCGTACGGCTGCGCGATGGCGGTCATGAGTGTCTCAAAAGGCCCGAAATCCGAGCGCGCTTCGGCGGCGACGATGGCCGCCTCCACCAAATGATTGCGCGCGATGTACAGCGGATTCGTCGTCCGCATGCGCGCGGCCATCGCCTCGGGCGCACTGCCTTCGGCTTGTGCACGTGCCTGCCAGCGCGCGAACCACGCCGAGGCTGCGGCAGTCTCGCCCAAGAGACCGCGCGCCTCCTGCGCGCGCGGGCCCATCACCGGCACGTCGCCGAGCGCACGGAAGAAGACCGTAAAGTCCGCGCCCGCCGCGGCCATCAGCGCCAAGAGATCCTCAATCAGCGTCGCGTCATCCGGTTGCACCGTCTGCAACCCGAGTTTCCGACCGTACGCGTCGGCATACGCGGCCGCGTAGACGGAGGCGAACCCATCCAAGACGCGGGTCGCGATCTCGATCGCCGTCGCTTCGTCGGGATCGATCAACGGCAACACCGTTTCGGCCAGACGCGCCAGATTCCACACCGCGATGTTCGGCTGATTGGCAAAGGCGTATCGACCCTGATGGTCGATGGAGCTGAACACCTTGCGCGGGTGATACGCATCCAAAAAGGCGCAAGGGCCGTAGTCGATGGTCTCGCCCGAGATCGTCGTGTTGTCGGTGTTCATCACGCCGTGAATGAATCCCACCGCCATCCACCGCGCGATCAACCGCGCTTGTCGCGCCACGACGCGCTCAAACCACGCCGTGTAGCGGGAAGGCCCCTCGGGCAGATCCGGATCATGGCGCGCGATGGCCGCATCGGCGAGGCGATGAATCGCGACGTCATCGCCGCGGCACGCGAAATACTGGAACGAACCGACGCGCAGATGGCTGGCCGCCCGCCGTGCGAGTATCGCGCCGGGCTTCAGCGCCCCGCGCGGCACGCGCTCACCGGTTTCGAGCACCGCGAGCGCCTGCGTCGTCGGAATGTCGAGGGCCCGAAAGCACTCGCCCAGCAGCGCTTCGCGTAACACCGCGCCTAAGGTGGCGCGCCCATCGCCGCCGCGCGAGTACAGCGTGCGACCGGACCCTTTGAACTGCACGTCCCAGCGCGTACCCGACGGCTCGCGCAGCTCACCGAGGAGGTGCGCGCGGCCGTCGCCGAGCGAGGGCACGAACGAACCGAACTGATGACCGGCATAGGCGAGCGCGAGCGGTTGACAGTCCGCGGTGCCCGCGGGATTCGCCAGACAGCCCAAGAGTTGGGCGGCGAAGGCCGCTGGCTCCACACCGTGGGACTGCAACACTCGCGTATTCAGATAGCGGACGGTGGGGTTCGGGAACTGCGCCAGCGCGGCCTTCGCGTAGGCCTGCTCTGGCCAATCGGCTAGGTCCGCCGGGGTGATGCGCACGGTCACGCGTACACCCGCGCTCGCGGCGTCACACCGGCCACGCGGAGCACCAGTAACGCGGCCAGCAGGCACGCCACCCCCGACAGCTGAAAGGCCGGCACGTACGTGCCGAGCAGCGTTCGGGTCAGGCCCGCGCCGAACGCCGCGGTGGCGGCGCCCAATTGATGGCCGGTGAAGACCCAGCCAAAGACCAAGGGCGCTTGTTCACGCCCGTAGGCCTCGGCCGCCCATTTCACGGTCGGCGGCACCGTCGCCACCCAATCGAGACCGTAGAACACCGCGAACACCCACAGTTCGGCCATTCCAAACTGGGTGTACGGCAATGCGATCAGCGACACGCCGCGCAGGCCGTAGAACACGAACAGCAGTCGGCGGTTGTCGAAGCGATCCGACAACCATCCCGAGAGCAGCGTTCCCACAAAGTCGAAGACACCGATGGTCGCGAGGATCTTCGCCGCGCCCACCGGCAATATGCCGAAGTCACCGCACAGGCTGATCCAGTGGGTCTGCACGAGGCCGTTCGTCGAAAAGCCGCAGACGAAGAACGTGCCGAAGAGCACCCAAAACACCGGAGTGCGCACGGCGGTACGCAGCGCCGTAAACGGCCCCGAGACCAACGCGCGCCAGCGCAGATCGGTGACCGGCGGGACGACCACCGCGCGCTCCCCATACGGCGGCAAGCCCACCTCGGACGGATAGTTGCGCATCACGAGCGCCACGCACAGCGCCGCCACGGCTTGGACAGCGATCACGACGATGACCGCACTGCGCCACCCCGTCGCGCTCGTCACGGTCGCGAGCAACGGCACGAACACCAGCTGCCCGGTCGCGGTACTGGCACTCAGACAGCCGACCACCAGTCCGCGCCGCTGCGTAAACCAGCGAGTCGCGACCGTCGCGCCGAGCACCATGGCCGTCATCCCGGTGCCGAGCCCCACGAGCACGCCCCAGCTGAGCAGCAACTCGGTGGGCGAGCGCATCGCCAACGAGGCCAGTAACCCCAGCGTGATCAAGGAGAGCGCACTTAGGATGACGGGTCGCACGCCAAAGCGTCGCAGCAACACGGCTGCAAACGGGGCCATGAGACCGTACAAAACCAAACGCACCGCGAGCGCACCGGAGATCTGCGCCGTCGTCCACCCGAACTCGGTCTGTAACGCCGGGATCAGGATCCCCGCCGAGCCCATCGCGCACGCGGTCGCGAGCATCGTGAAAAACGTCGCGGCGGCGACGAGCCAGCCGTAATGCACGCCGGCGCGCGCCAGCGCGCCCGGCAGCCCCACGGGCCCGTTGCTCGTCTCCGGGATATCCGCCACTGCATCCGTCATCGCTGTGCCTACGCCGCGCCCGTGCGGGCGCCCATCATGGCGAAACGTCGGCGCCGGCGCGAGGGTTTCGCGCTCAGTCGACGATCGCGGTGGGTGGCACGTGCACCCAACCGTCCATCAGGATCCGAGCGCTCCGGCTCATCACCGCCTTGGTCACGGTCCACGTCCCGTCGGTCTCCACCGCCGCGGCGCCGACGCGCAGCACGCCCGACGGATGGCCAAAGCGCACCGCCTCGCGGGCGCCGCCGATCGCACGACTGACCAAGGTGTCCGGGATGGCCGCCGCGGTGCCGATCGCCACGGCCGCGGTGCCCATCATCGCGTGGTGCAATTTGCCCATGGAGAGGGCCCGGACGAGCACGTCGATATCGCTCGCGCGAACGTGCTTGCCGCTCGAGGCGACGTAGTCCTGCGGCGGGGCGACGAAGGCGATTTTCGGCGTGTGCTGGCGCGTCGCCGCCTCGGCGACGTCGGCAATCAAGCCCATCTGCCGCGCGCCGTACGCGCGGATCGTCTCGAAGCGTGCGAGCGCCGCGGCATCGCCGTTGATCGCGTCTTGCAGTTCGGTGCCGGCATAGCCGAGGTCGCGCGCGTTCAAGAAGATCGTGGGGATGCCCGCATTGATCAACGTCGCCTCGAAGGCGCCGACCCCCGGCACCGTCAGCGTCTCGATCCGGTGGCCCGTCGGGAACATGGCACCCCCCGCGTCGCCGTCGTCCGCCGCCGGGTCGAGGAACGCCAGTTGCACCTCGGCCGCCGGAAAGGTCACGCCGTCGAGCTCAAAATCGCCGCACTCGACCACCGCCCCGTCCTGCATGGGCACGTGCGCGATGATCGTTTTGCCGATATTGGCCTGCCAGATCCGAACGGTGGCGATGCCCTGTGCCGGCACGCGCGCCGGATCGATCAGGCCCCGCATCACGGCATACGGACCGACCGCGGCCGAGAGGTTGCCGCAGTTGCCGCTCCAGTCGACGAAGGCCTGATCGATGGCGACCTGGCCGAACAAATAGTCGACGTCGTGGTCCGCGCGTTGACTCGGCGCGAGGATCACCGTTTTGGAGGTGCTGGACGTGGCCCCACCCATACCGTCGATCTGCTTGCCGTAGGGATCGGGGCTGCCGACCACGCGCAGCAGCAAGGCGTCCCGTGCCGGTCCTGGCCGTTGCGCCGCGGGCGGCAGATCACTCAAGACGAAGAACGTGCCTTTGCTCGTTCCACCGCGCACGTAGGTCGCGCGGATCCGTTGCTGCGGTGCCGTGGTCATACGCCCTCCCCAGCCGCAGTGGCGACGCCGTGGGTCGCCAAAAAATCGTGCGCGAAGCGCTGCAGGACGCCCCCCGCCTCGTAGATCGACACTTCCTCGGCCGTGTCGAGCCGCCCGATGACGGGCACCTCGAGTCGCTCGCCGGAGCGACGGTGGACGACCAGCGTGAGCGTGGCGCGCGGGGTGCGTTCACCGACCACGTCGTAGGTCTCGGTGCCGTCCAAGCCTAAAGTGTGCCGCGTGGTGCCCGGCAGAAACTCGAGCGGTAAGACGCCCATTCCGACGAGGTTGGTGCGATGGATGCGCTCAAAGCCCTCGGCGACGATCGCCTCCACACCGGCAAGGCGTACACCTTTTGCCGCCCAATCCCGCGACGAGCCCTGACCGTAATCGGCGCCGGCAATGACGATGAGCGGCTGGGCACGCTGCAGGTACGTTTCGATGCCCTCCCACATGCGCATCACGGTGCCCTCCGGCTCGACGCGCGTGTAGGAGCCCTCGCGCACGGTGCCGTCGGCGTGACGCACCATCTCGTTCTTGAGGCGCGGATTCGCAAACGTCGCGCGTTGCGCCGTCAGATGATCGCCGCGGTGGGTCGCGTACGAGTTGAAATCCTCCACGGGAAGGCCCATGCGAGCGAGGTACTCGCCAGCGGCGCTGTCGGGCAGGATCGCGTTGGACGGCGACAGGTGATCGGTCGTGATGTTGTCGCCGAGTACCGCGAGGGGCCGCAGTCCGCTCAAGGTTCGTGCGCCGGCCAGCGCGCCTTCCCAATACGGGGGCCGACGAATGTAGGTGCTCTCGGGCCGCCAGGCGTACAGCGGACTGACCTCGACGCCCGCCTTCGAGCCGAAGGCAAACATCGGATCGTAGACGGCACGGTACTGTTCTGGCTTCACGGCGGTCGCGATCAGCGCATCGATCTCACGATCCGACGGCCAGAGGTCTTTGAGGTACACGGGTTGACCGTCGCGGTCGACGCCGAGCGGATCGCGCTCGATGTCCACACGGATCGTGCCGGCGATCGCGTAAGCGACTACCAGCGGCGGTGAGGCGAGATAGGCCTCTTTCGCACGCGGGTGGATACGGCCCTCGAAATTGCGGTTACCCGACAGCACGGCGGTCGTGTAGAGCCCACGGCGTACGATCTCCTCGTCGATGGCCGGTGCCAACGCGCCGCTCATGCCNTTGCACGAGGTGCACGCAAACGCCACGACGTCGAACCCCAACTGCTGCAGCTCGGGCAGCAGACCGGCCTCATCGAGGTACAACTGCACCGTTTTGGAGCCCGGTGCGAGCGAGGTCTTGACCCACGGCTGGCGACGCAAGCCGCGCGCGTTTGCGTTGCGCGCCAACAGACCCGCCGCGATCATGTTGCGCGGGTTCGAGGTGTTCGTGCAGCTCGTGATCGCGGCGATGATCACCGCGCCGTCCGGCATCCGTCCGGGCTCGTGGGCGCACGGGCCGGCCAAGCCTCGCGTCGTGAGGGTGGTGACCGGGATCCGTTGATGCGGATTGGCGGGTCCGGCGATCGTGCGCACGACGGCGCCGAGATCAAAGCGCAGCACCCGATCGTACCGCGCCCGCGTAAGGCTCGCCGACCACAGCCCCGCCGCCTTCGCATAGGTCTCCACGAGCGCGATCTGTGCCGGGTCGCGCCCGGTGAGACGCAGATACTCGAGCGTGTGCGTGTCGATCGCGAAGAGCGCCGCGGTGGCACCGAACTCCGGCGCCATGTTCGCGATGGTGGCGCGATCCGCAAGCGAGAGCGCGTCCACTCCCGTGCCGTGAAACTCGAGGTAGGTCGAGACCACCTTCTGCTGGCGCAGAAACTCGGTGAGCGACAGCACGATATCGGTGGCCGTGATGCCCTCGCCCGCCCGACCGGTCAGCTCCACGCCGACGATCTCCGGCAGACGCAGCCACACGGCGCGACCGAGCATCACGCTCTCGGCTTCCAAGCCGCCGACACCGATGCCTACCACGCCCAACGCGTCCACCATCGGCGTGTGCGAATCGGTGCCGACCAAGGTGTCGGGATAGGCGACCCCCTGATCGACCTGTACGACCGGACTCATACGCTCCACGTTGATCTGGTGCAGGATCCCGTTACCGGGTGGAATGACGTCGACGTTGCGGAACGCGAACTTCGTCCACTCGATGAAGTGAAAGCGGTCGGCGTTGCGACGATCCTCGATCGCGCGATTGCGCGCGAAGGCATCCGCTTCGTAGCCGCCGTGCTCAACGGCCAACGAGTGATCGACCACCAACTGGGTCGGGACCACCGGGTTCACGAGCGAGGGATCGCCGCCCTGGGCGGCGATCGCGTCGCGCAACCCCGCCAGATCCACAAGGGCGGTCTGACCGAGTATGTCGTGGCACACGACGCGCGCCGGGAACCACGGGAAATCGGTGGTGCGCTCGAAGCGCACCAATTGCCCGAGGAACTCCGCCAGACGCGCCGGATCGGCCCGCCGCACGAGGTTCTCGGCGTAGACCCGCGTGGTGTACGGCAAGGTGTCCCAGGCGCCGGGCTGCAGTGCCTCGACCGCCGCCGCGGCATCGTAGTACGCGAGATCCGTGCCCGCTAAGGGGCGGCGGTAGTGCGTGTTCATGGAGGGCCTCTCTCCTCAGTCAGCGGCGATCGGCCAGTGCGACGAAGGGACGCGGCTCGGGGCCGACGTAGTTCGCGCTCGGGCGAATAATTTTGCCGTCCTCGCGCTGCTCGATGACGTGCGCACACCAGCCGGTCGTGCGGGCGATCACAAAGAGGGGCGTGAACATCGCGGTCGGCACGCCCATGAGGTGGTAGCTCACCGCGCTGTACCAGTCGAGATTGGGGAACATCTTTTTGATGTCCCACATCACCGACTCGAGTCGGGCGGCGATGTCGAACATGCGCAGGTCGCCCGCCTCGGTCGCGAGGGCGCGCGCGACCGATTTAATCACCTCGTTGCGCGGATCGCCGATCGTGTAGACCGGGTGTCCGAAGCCGATGACCACTTCTTTGTTCGCGACCCGACGGCGTATGTCGGCCTCTGCCTCGTCGGGCGTGCGGTGGCGTTTTTGGATGTCAAAAGCCACTTCGTTGGCGCCGCCGTGTTTCGGGCCACGCAACGCGCCGATGGCGCCGGCGACCGCGGAGTGCATATCCGAGCCGGTGCCCGCGATCACGCGGGCGGTGAACGTGCTCGCGTTGTATTCGTGCTCGGCATAGAGGTTGAGCGACGTGTGCATCGCCCGCACCCAGGACGACGGCGCCGGCCGACCGTGCAGCAACGACAAGAAATGCCCGCCGATGGAGTCGTCGTCGGTCTCCACATCGATGACGCGGCCGTTGTGGCTGCCGTGATACCAGTAACAGAGCATAGAGCCGAGGCACGCGATCAGCTTATCGGCGATATCGCGCGCACCGGCCGCGCCGTGATCGTCCTTCTCCGGCAACGCACAACCGAGGGCCGACACCCCGGTGCGTAGCACGTCCATCGGATGAGCCGCAGCCGGCAAGGCGTCGAGCACGTCGCGCACCACTTGGGGCAGCCCGCGCAAGGACTGCAGTTTGGCCTTGTACGCCGCAAGCTCGGTGACGGTCGGTAAATGACCGTGGATCAGTAAGTGCGCGATTTCCTCAAACTCGGCCGCGGCCGCCGTCTCGAGGATGTCGTAGCCCCGGTAATGCAAATCGTTGCCCGAACGCCCGACGGTGCAGAGCGCGGTGTTGCCCGCCGCAACGCCCGACAGGGCGACGGATTTCTTGGGCTTCGGTCCGTTCGGCGCCGACACGTTTTCAGTTGGATTCGACACAGCAGTGACCCCTCAAAATGAGCCGACAACAGAATGATTACGGGTGGAACAGTTCGTCGAGCTTTTGCTCGTAGGCGTGATAGCCGAGGACCTCGTACAGCTCGCTGCGCGTCTGCATGTGCTCGAGCACGCCCTTCTGCGTGCCCTGCGTGCGCAGTTCGCCGTAGACGGCGAGCGCCGCTTTGGCCATGGCGCGGAACGCCGAGAGCGGATAGAGCGCGAGCGCAATCCCGACAGAACCGAGTTCATCGACGGTAAAGAGCGGCGTCTTGCCGAACTCCGTGATGTTCGCCAGCACCGGGACGCGCACGTGGGAGGTGAACTCTCGGTACTCGTCGAGCGTCGTGAGCGCCTCAGCGAAAATCATGTCGGCACCCGCCTCCACATACGCGAGCGCGCGCTCGACCGCGGCCGACTGCCCCTCGACAGCGTGCGCGTCGGTGCGCGCCATGATCACGAAGCGCGGGTCGGTCCGCCCGTCGACCGCGGCCTTGAGGCGATCGACCATCTCCTGCGCCGGCACGAGGGCCTTGCCCGGCCGATGCCCGCAGCGTTTCGCTTGGACCTGATCTTCGAGGTGCATACCGGCCGCACCGGACTTGATCAGATCCTGCGTCGTGCGGGCGATGTTGAATGCGCCCCCCCAGCCCGTATCGGCATCGACGAGCAGCGGCAGGTCGGTGGCCGAGGTGATGCGCCGGACGTCCTCGCAGACGTCGTTGAGCGAGGTGATGCCGAGATCCGGCAGCCCGAACGAGGCGTTGGCGACGCCGGCCCCCGACAGGTAGACCGCCTTGAAGCCGGACTGCTCGGCGAGCAGCGCCGAGAAGGCGTTGACCGCGCCGACCACTTGCAGCGGCTTTTCCGCCGCCACCGCCGCCCACAACCGTTCACCAGCAGACTGACTCATGCGGCACGACTCCTGCGTAGATGCGTGCGGCGACGCTCGCCGCACGTTTTACAAGTTTGCCGATTTTGACATCTGCAGGCTTTTTGACCATCAAAATCTTGCGATCGTCTTGCGCTGGAACCCCGCGATCTTGCAAAGTTGCAAAATTATGCGTCGCAAACTGTACATCGGTCCGCGTCTACGGCTGCTGCGGGAAAGCCGCTCGCTCACCCTGGAAATGGGTGCCGAACGCTTGGGCCTCTCGACCAGTTACCTCTCGCAGTTGGAGAACAATCACCGGCCGGTGACCGCGAGCGTGTTGGTGTCGCTGGCGCGCGCCTATCAACTGGACCCGACCGAGTTCGACGTGGACGAGCAGAGTCGCCTCATCGCCGATCTGCGCGAAGCGAGTATGGATTTGCCGGTCGGTGCGGCAACGCCGCCGATCGCGGAACTGCGCCTCGCCGCGACCACCACCCCGCACCTCGCCCATCAGTTCCTCGCGTTGCACGCGGCCTACCGGCGTCTGGAAGGCCGCGTCAACGCGCTCGACGACCGGCTGGGCCACGGCCAGTCGGGCGGGACGGGTCTGCCGGCGGCCTACGAGGCGGTCCGCGACTTCTTTCACTACCGCGACAACTACGTCGACGAACTCGACACGGCCGCCGAAGCGCTCGCCGGCGCCATCGGCATCGGCGCCGACTCCGGTCCCGCGCCCCTGCTCGAGCAGGCCTTACGCGAACGCCACGGCGTCACCCTTTGCACGGACACGACGCTCCCGGAGGGGGTGTGGTGGCGCTACGACGCGGCGGCCCGTGCCTTGCGCGTGGCGGCGGACCTCAACGAGCCAACGCGGCTGTTCCAGATGGGCGTCGTGCTCGCACGGCTCAGTCTGGGGGAGGCGATCGAACAGGTTGCAGCGAGCGCGTTCCACTCGCCTGAGGCCATCGCGGTGGGTCGACTCGCCTGCGAGAACTACGCGGCGGGCGCCCTGCTCTTTCCGTACGGCGACTTTGCGCGCACGGCGCGCGCGCTGCGCCACGACGTCGAACAACTGCAACGCCGCTATCGCGCCAGTTTCGAGCAGATCTGCCATCGGCTGTCGACGCTGCAGCGGCCCGGCGCTCGAGGTATTCCGTTCTACTTCGTGCGGGTCGATCAGGCCGGTACGATCACCAAACGCCACAGCTCGACGCGCTTTCAGTTCGCGCGCTTCGGCGGCGCCTGCCCGCTGTGGAACGTGCACGAGTCGTTCTCGCAGCCGGGACGGATCATGGTGCAGGTCGCCGAGATGCCCGACTCGGTGCGCTACCTGTGCATGGCACGCAGCATCATCAAGCGCTCCGGTTCCTTTCGGGCGCCGAACCGTCACTACGCGGTCGGCTTTGGCTGCGAACTGCGCCACGCCGGCGAAGTCGTCTATGCGGACGCGATCAGCGCCTCGGCAGAGCCCGTGCCCATCGGCATCAGCTGTCGGATTTGCGAGCGACGCCACTGCCACCAGCGGGCGTTTCCGCCGATGGACCATGCGCTGCTCGTGCCGGCCGACGAGCGGGGCGTCACACCGTATCGACTGCCCGACTGACCTCAGCGCCAGTCGAGGCTCAGCATCGCCAGCACCGTGCGACCCGCGGACGGCTCGTAGTAGCGCGCATTGGTTTCGTTGACGATGACGGTACCGACGTAGCGGCGATCGAAGAGATTGTCGAGGCGCAGCGTGGCGTGCACGGTGCCGGAGGAGCCACTGTGCGTCCACTGCACGCGCGCGTTCGATGTCCAGTAGCCGGACGCGTACGCGGTGTTGCGATCGTCCGCGTAGAGCCCGGATCGGCCGACCGTCTCGGCGGTGACCGACCACGCCGGCGTCGCGGCCACGGTCAGCCCGGTGTAGAGCGCATTGCGCGGCACCGCCGGCAAGCGGCTGCCCGCGGCGACGGTGACTGGCACACACGGGGTGACCGCACAGGCATGGTAGGGCACCAGCGTTCGCGCATCCAAGGCAGTGTAGGCGGCGGTCAGTGAGACTCGCTCGCCCAGCGGCCAAACCACGGACCCTTCGAGCCCGCGTCGCCGCGTCGGCCCGATGTTCTCCATCACCGAGCGACCACCCGAGTTCGCCTGCACCGCCAGTTCGTTGTCGGTGTGGATGAGGAACGCGGCGAGTGTCGTCTGCAGCGTCGCCGTGCTGTTTTTCAGCCCCCACTCCACGTTGTCGCTGTGCGCTGGGCGCAGTGCGGTGTTGAGCCCCGTGATCGCGCCATTGGTCGAACGGTAGGCAAGGTCGTTGAGCGTCGGTGTTTCAAAACCGCTGCCGTAGGACAGATAGGTCGCCCAGGTCGGCGCGATGCGCAGACTTAGGCCGGCCACCGGATTGGTGGCCGCATAGTCGACTCGGGTCGCGGGCGACAGCGGCAGCAGGCGCGACACGGAATCGATCGCCAGATCGGTATGGCGCACGCCCATCAACCACCGCCAGCGATCGGCCGGCGACGTCCACTCCATCTGCAGGTACTCGTCGACCGCATCGGCGCGATTGCGCTCATCGCGGCGCAGGGCGCCTTCGACGCCGAGCGTCGCGCCGATGAAATTGAGATACCCGAGACGGTCTTCCGTCAGATCGTCCACGGCAACGCCACCGGTCCAGCGCAGCGGCACACCGAACCAATCGCGGGCATCCGTCCACCGCAGCTCGCCGCCTTGGTAGCGACGATCCAGATCGATGACACCGCCCGGGTGCGTGGCCAACGCTTCCACCGATTTCAGGATCGCCTGAAACTGCGTCGAGTGGCGATGGCCCGCGTAGGTCGACAGTGTGACGGTATCGTGCTCCGACCAGCGACTGTCGAGCACGATACCGGCTTGCTGTTGGGTCACACTCTTACGCGTGTTGTAGGCGAGAGCATTCGTGCCAGCTTGCGACGGGTCGACCGCCCATTGGCTCGCATTCAAGCCCAGCGGGTCGTCGACGAAGGGCGTTTCGATGAGGTTGCCGACCACGGTCACGCGGGTCGTGGGCGTCACGTCCCAACGCCATTTACCGTTGGCGGTGTTGCGCGACGCGGCGCTGTGCGCGCGGTAACCGTCGGTCTGAAAATGCGCCGCATCGAGCGTCCAGTTGGAGGCCGGCGCGCCGTCGCCGCCGCGCAGCGCGTAGCGACGCACGCCGTCCGATCCGCCTTCAAGCGTCGCGCCCAGTGACAGGCCCGGTGGCGCATCGGCTGTGGTGATCGCGATCACGCCACCCGAGGCATTGCCGTACAGCGCCGAGAACGGCCCGCGCAGCACCTCGATGTGATCCGCGCCGCTCAAATCAAAATGCGAGTACTGGCCCTGCCCGTCCGGCTGTGTACCGGGAATTCCGTCGGCGAGCAGGCGTATACCGCGCGCACCGAAACTCGAGCGCGCGCCAAAGCCCCGAATGGAGATCTGCAAATCCTGCGCGTAGTTGCCGCGATTTTGCACCGACAGACCCGGCACACTGCCCAAGGATTCGGACAAATTGACGCCGGCACCGGCGCGTAACGTGTCGGCGTCGACGCGGTCCACGGACGCCGGCACGGTGAGGGCATCCTCGGCGCTGCGCGTCGCCAACACGGTAACCTCCACCGGAGCAGGCGTTTCGGTCGCCGCTGCGACAGCACTGCCCGTGAGCATCATTAGCCCCGCCCACACCTGAGTCCGTCGCGTCGTCATATCCCACTCACCGTGTAATCACATCCCCAAAGAAAGAGCCGCCGGGACGCGTCACTCCTCGGCTTCTTCGCCCAAGAAGCCGCCCGTCTGGTGCTCCCACAACCGCGCGTACAGACCGCCCTTGGCGAGAAGACTCGCGTGATCACCCTCTTCGACCACTCGGCCGTGATCGAGTACGACGAGGCGATCCATCGCGGCGATGGTCGACAGGCGGTGCGCAATCGCAATCACCGTCTTCCCTTCCATCAGTTTGTAGAGGCTCTGTTGGATGGCCACTTCCGCTTCGCTGTCCAATGCACTCGTCGCCTCGTCGAGCAACAGGATCGGCGCGTCTTTGAGCATGACGCGCGCGATCGCGATGCGTTGGCGCTGACCGCCGGAGAGCTTGACGCCGCGCTCACCGACGTGCGCGTCGTAACCGGTGCGGCCTTTGGCATCGGCGAGGTGCGCGATGAACTCGGCGGCCTCGGCCCGTTCCGCCGCACGAATCATCTCGGCGTCGCCGGCATCCGGACGGCCGTAGAGGATGTTGTCGCGCACCGAGCGGTGCAGCAACGAGGTGTCTTGGGTCACCATACCGATCGCCGCGCGCAAACTCTCTTGGGTCACCGTGGCGATATCCACATCGTCAATGCGGATGGTGCCCGCCTCGATGTCGTAAAAGCGCAGCAACAGATTGACGAGCGTGCTCTTACCGGCTCCCGAGCGACCGACGAGACCGACCTTCTCACCGGGCTTCACCGTGAGCGAGAAGTGTTGGAACACCGGCTTCACCGTCTGAGAGCCGCGACCGTAGGAGAAGGTCACGTCGTCAAACTGCACCGCCCCGGCGCTGACCCGCATCGCGGGTGCGTTGTCGCGGTCCACCACGGTGCGCGGGGTCGACAGCGTCCCGATGCCGTCTTGCACGGTGCCGAGTTGTTCGAACAGGCCCGCCATCTCCCACATGACCCAGTGGCTGATGCCGTTGAGGCGCAGCGCCATCGCCGTCGCGGCGGCCACACCGCCGACGCCGAGCTCGCCGCGGCTCCAGAGCAGCAGCGCGCCAAAGGCGGTCCCCGCGACCAGCAGCATACTCAGCGCGTGATTGACCATCTCGAACGCGGTGACCATCCGCATCTGCCGATAGACCGTGTGCAAGAACTCCGTCATCGCCCCGCGGGCGTAATCGCCTTCGCGACGGGCGTGCGAGAACAGTTTGACCGTCGCGATGTTTGTGTACGCGTCGGTGATCCGACCCGTCATCATCGAGCGCGCATCGGCCTGAGCGGCGCCGACTTTGGCCAAGCGCGGCACGAAGAACCAGCAGGTCAGGCCGTACGAGACGAGCCACGCGCCGAACGGGATCAGCAACCAGCGATTGAAGTCGCCGACCACCCACAGCAGCGTTGCAAAATACAGCACGATGTAGACGAGGATGTCGGTGACGATAAACCACGCATCGCGCACGGCCAGTGCGGTCTGCATCACCTTGGTCGCCACCCGACCGGCAAACTCGTCCTGATAAAACGCCAGACTTTGCGCCAGCATGCGGCGGTGAAAATCCCAGCGCAGCTGCATGGCGAAGTTGCCGGCCAGCCCTTGGCGACGCACGAGGCTCTGGTACCCGACGAGCGGGATACTCGCGACGAGCACCACACCAAAGACGATCATCGACTGCCGCTCTGTTGCGAACACGCTCGTCCGATCGACCGTCGCCAACCAATCGACGAGGTGACCCAACATCCGGAACAAGAAGGCTTCGAAGACACCGATCACGGCCGTGGCGATCGTCATGTACGCGATCTGTCGACGGACCCCGCGGGTACAGGCCCACAAGAACGCGATCAGCCCCTTGGGCAAGGGCGCCGGCGGTGCCTCGGGATACGGATTGATCTGTCGTTCAAAATAACCAAACATCAGGAACTCCATCGATCGCACCGACGCGGTCAGAGACGCCGCGCCGATCAGAGACACCGCTCCACCGGGTTCGACGATCCGCCCGTCCGAAGGGCCGGTGTCGCAGAGGCTTCAGTATCGCACAGGGGTGCGACGGTCCGGCGACGACGACGCTGAGCGCCACTGCACTGGACAGGCGCCGCGACGCGCCGGGGGCGATTACTTGCGCAGGTACTGGTGCACGATCTCGACGAGGTCTTCGGCGGCGTCGCGGGTCGCCTCGCCGCCCATGTGCTCCCGGATGTGATCCTCGATCACTTGGGCGATAAAGCCGTCGAGCGCACCGCGGCAGCTCGTCGCCTGCTGCAACACCTCGATGCACGGCACGCCCGCCTCCACCGCGCGCTCCAGCCCTTGAATTTGGCCGGCGAGTCGCTTCAGGCGCTTCTGCAGTCGGTCTTTTTCGCGTGCGACGTGACCCATAAAAGACTCTTGCGGTATAGGGAGGGGGACTATACCATGCGCGCCATCGATCCGAGAGACGCTCGGATGCCAGAGTACGCGCTCATGAACACCTGCCCTGCGAACGCCGCGCGTTCCGGTCTGGGGGTTTCGCACTAGCGAGACGCCGGGCCGGGACCCCTTTGTCCCGTTGACCCGGAGGATCTCGTCATGATCCGCATGTTGCTCGCGCAGGTTCAGGACCGCTTAGCGCACGGTCGCGATTGGCGCCAATGGGGCGCCAGCGCATTGCTGATTTGTAGTGAAGTTGTGCTACTGATGGCAGCCCTGATGGAGGGCTACGCGATCGTCCAAGCCATCGGACAGCACGTACAACTCTGATGGGATGCCGATGGTGACTCCACCCTTTTGCCGCTGGACCGCACTCGGTCTCCTGATCACTGGCCTCGCCGGGGCTGCGGCACCGGACACCGCCGCGCCCGAAGACGCGGCGGTGCACGGTCAGTTCACCTGGACCGAGCAGGAAGTCGGCGCGTTCACCGCGCCCTATGCCGGCCCCAACAGCCTGCATCCGAATCAAGGTCGGGAAACCGTCGATGCGACCCTGTACGGCGGTAAGCGCCTGTGGTCGGGCCTTGAAGGGTGGTTGAACCTCGAGGTGGATCAGGGCTTTGGGCTCGATAACACGCTCGGTATCGCGGGTTTTCCCTCCGGCGAGGCCTACAAAGTCGGCAAGAACCGCCCGTATCTGCGTCTGCCACGCGCGTTTCTGCGCCAGACGATCAATGTCGGCAGCGTCGACGAGACCGTCGAGTCGTCGGCCAATCAGTTGGCCGGTGCGCGCTCAACGGATCGCTGGGTGATCACGGCGGGAAAGTTCGGCGTGACGGACATCTTCGATGCGAGTCGTTACGCCCACGACCCGCGCGGCGACTTCCTGAACTGGACCGCGGTCGACGCCGGCACCTTCGACTACAGCGCGGATGCGTGGGGCTTCAGCGCCGGCATCGCCGTCGAACGGTACCGGGGTGCGTGGACCGGACGGGTGGCGCTCTTTGACCTCTCGACGATCCCCAACAACGAGCACCTGACCCCGGGCTTCCACCAGTTTCAATGGATCGGCGAACTCGAACACCGCCACACCCTCGGCGACCGGGACGGCAAAGTGCTCGTCACCGTGTACGACAGCCGGGGCCGGATGGGCCTGTTGGCGGACGCCGTGGCGCTCGCCGCGCAGACGGGTGGCGTGCCGAACGTCGCGCTCGTGCGGTACTACCGCGATCGCATGGGCGTCAGTGCATTGGCCGAACAGGCGGTGGCGGAGGATGTCGGCGTCTTCGCCCGCCTCGGCAACGCCGCGGGCAACGTCGAAGCCTATGAGTTCACCGACGTGGATGCGTCGGTGGAAGCGGGTCTCTCGCTCGCCGGCCGCGCCTGGCATCGGGCCGGCGACACCGTCGGCGTCGTCGCTATCCGTAACCGCATTTCCGCCGAGCGCACCGCCTACCTCGCCGCCGGTGGACTCGGCATTTTGGTCGGGGACGGCGCACTCACCCATCCCGGCGCCGAATCCATCGCCGAGGCCTACTACGCGGTGGCACTCGGCAGTCACCTCACGCTGACCGCCGACCTGCAGCACGTCACGAACCCCGCCTACAACCGCGACCGCGGTCCGGTCACGATCGGCGCACTGCGCGTGCACGCGCAGTTCTGACCCCCCAAACGACGACGGCGCCACACAATCGTGTGACGCCGTCGCTACGCACGCGGTGACCGCTGACGGCCACCGCTGCTCTATTCAACTCCAGTCGTCGCCGCCACCGCCGCCGGAGAAACCACCGCCATCACCCCAGTCGCTGCCGCTGTCCGACACGCCGAAGTTATCGCCGCCCATGTCGGCGTTCGGGTCGACGTAGGTGTCCTGCGACGGGGGCACGTAGTTCGGGTGACCGGGCTCGAACACGCGCCGGGCGAGTTCTTCGCCGGCCACGATGCCCGCACCGACTGCGAGACCGGACGCCACGTTGCCCATGAGGCCGGAGCCCTGGCCCATCACGCCCGGCCCGTAACCGTAGCCGTAACCCGGCCCACCCATCGGCGCGGGACCGCCGCCCATCGGCGCACCGGGACCGTACCCCGGCTGGCCGTAGCCTGGGGTCATCACGACGGTCTGCTGACGACGGCGCATCAACATGACCACGAGCAAGACGATCGCCACGATCCCAAGGAAGAGACCCCAGGGAAAGTGCGAGCCCCCGCCGCCGGCATAGGCCGACGATCCGCTGCGCACGCGGCCGGCATTGGCGAGGCCCGCCTTCAGTTCCGCGACCGAGTGCGGACTGGCAAACGGCAAGGCCGGATTGATGCGCTCGGCGGTCGCAAGCTCCGCCCGCGCCTGATCCAAATGACCGGCTCGGTACTCGACTTCGGCGTCGACGTAATGGGCTTCGGCGCTCTGCGGATGCTCGGCGAGCACCTGCTGCATCATCGTCTCGGCTTCGGCGACGCGACCGGCGCGGACCGCCGTATAGACATCCTTCACCGAAGGGCTCGCCGCCCACGCGAAACTCGACAGCGTCAGCGCGGCCACCGCGCAAAAACGTACAACTACTGGTTTCGTCACTGCAGACTCCCGTGTGTGGAGAACCGTCCCCGTTTCGACCCCGGCCGCTCGGCGGGGTTCCCAAACCGGACTTTTACTCCGTTCTGATGACTGGCGCGCTAAGGATGGGGGGTTTCTGGCGGATTACTAGCCCCCCCCCAGTGGGCGGGACCGCCCCGATGCGCCGGGCCGAGCGCCCGGCGCGACCATCCGCCGTCGTGGGCGCCACGCACCGGGCGCGGCCTCGCGTTACAGACTGGACTACAGAAGGGATTTCGTGGCCTGATCAGCCTTACGCGCACGGATGGACCCTTCCCTTCGACTCAAAGGATGCAGCGATGTCCCAGCAAAAATTGGCCTACGTGACCGGTGGCATGGGTGGGATCGGAACCGCGATCTGCCAACGGCTGGCGGACAACGGGTACCGCGTTATTGCCGGCTGCGGCCCGAGTCGGGATCACGCCAAGTGGCTCGCCGAGCAACAGGCTGCCGGCTACGCGTTTCATGCCTCGGTCGGCGACGTGTCGAACTGGGACTCCACCGTCGAGGCCTTTGCGCGCGCCAAAGCCGAGCACGGCGCGATCGACGTGCTGGTCAACAACGCCGGCATCACCCGTGACCGCATGTTCTTGAAGATGTCCCCCGAGGACTGGCGCGCGGTCATCGACACGAACCTCAACAGCATGTTCAACGTCACCAAGCAGGTGGTCCCGGACATGGTGGCCAACGGCTGGGGGCGGATCATTCAGATCAGTTCGGTGAACGGCCAAAAGGGCCAAGCCGGACAGACCAACTACTCGGCCGCCAAGGCCGGTATGCACGGCTTCACGATGGCCCTGGCACAGGAACTGGCGTCGAAGGGCGTGACGGTGAACACCGTGAGCCCCGGCTACATCGGGACCGACATGGTGCGCGCGATCCGCGAGGACATCCTCGCGAAGATCGTTGCGACCATCCCAGTCGGTCGCCTAGGCACGCCGGCCGAAATCGCCTCGATGGTGGCGTGGATCGCCGGGCCCGACTCGGGCTTTGCGACGGGCGCCGACTTCAGCTGCAACGGTGGGCTGCACTCCGGCTGAGACCCCCTCAGCGGATCAGCGCCTCGAGCGTGCCGGCGTCCGTGCCGAGCACGTGCAGGTACGCCCGCGCGCGCTCCAGTTTGGTGTAGACATCTTCATAGCCCGTGGCCAGCCCCTCGGGGTCGACATAGGTGTAGCCGCCCGTGACGTGGAAGAGCGTGATCATCTCCTCGCCGCCGTCGACGACGAGCGTGTGCGTCTCGCCGGGCGGTTCGTAAACGTAATCGCCCGCCCGTGCGGTCCACGGATGTTCAAGATACCGCCACGTACCGCGCAGCGTGAAGGCATGGACGGGCCCGCTGTGGCGGTGGCGCGAGAGTACGCCCGCGGCGCGTACGCGCAGCAGGTTGACGTAGTACCCGGTCGACACGCCGAACACGAGCGGCCGAAACCACACGCCAGGCGCCTGCGGGATCCACAGGCCGGCGTCCACATCGAGCGCTCCCGCGGCGTAGATCTCCGGCGGCATCCCGAAGGGCTGCGGCTTCTGGTAGGGCACGGCATCGGTCATCGGGGCGGTCCTCGTCATCGTCGGTGGGAGCGCGAACCGTGACCGGCCCGCGCTCCCCGTTCGCTTACTCGCTGAACTGGAAACGATCCGCCTGCGCGATCGACGCCAGCGGCTTGCGCGGCGACGGTGCTTCGCGCGCCTGAAGCATCTCCGGCAGCGATTCTTTCGGACCCTGACGGCCCACCGCGAACGCGGCTTCGAGCGTGTAGCCCTCGGGGGCGCCGATCGCGGCACGCATTTGATCGAAATCAAGTCCCGTCATGGCGTGCGTGTGCCAACCGGTCGCGATCGCCTCGAGCGCCACGCTCATCCAGGCGGCGCCCGCGTCGAAGGAGTGCGAGCGGTTCGGCATCGTCTCACCGGAATAGGGGGAGACGAGCGTGTCCTTCGACAGGACGACCACGAGCGCCGACGCGTGCGCCGTCCACAGGCGGTTGAATTCGGCGAGCGCACCGTGCACCGCTTCCCAAGCGGGCGTGTCCCGCAGCACGTAGACGAAGCGCCACGGCTGATTGTTGAAGGCCGACGGCGCCCAACGCCCGGCCTCCAGAAGGCGCAACAGTTCACTCTCCGCGATCGGCTCGCCCGTGTAGGCGCGCGGTGACCAGCGGTGGGTGAAATGGGCCGAGATGGGGTGTTCGGTGGTGCGGGCGTCAGTGCTCATGCGGAACCCTTTGGCAGGTGGTGATAACGAAGCGCGCACCTTAGCGCAGTTACCGCACTCGGAGTATGACCGTCGACGTCGGCGCGGCTACAGCTCGGTGTATTTGCGCATCGAACCGCGCGCCTTGTCGGCGGGGTATTTGAGCGCGTTCTTCGCGACCTTGTCGTAACCGGCGGCGACGAGGTCCACGTCGAGCTTATCGGCCAGCCGGATCAAGTAGAGCAACACGTCCGCCAACTCGTCGCGCACCGCCGCCTGACGCGCCGGCTCGAGCGCCATGGCCGCCTCCGCGGTCAACCACTGGAAGTGCTCCATCAGTTCGGCCACCTCGACTGAGAGCGCCATGACGAGGTTCTTTGGACTGTGGAACTGGTCCCAATCGCGCTCCGCGGCAAACTGCCGCAGGGTGTCGCGCAGCGTCTCAAGCGAGTCGGTGGAGGGCATAGTCGTCATCGTGTGCCAGGGCGAGTAGTCGTGAGTCGTAGGCACAGTCTAGCAAGCGCGGCATCGGTCGCCTCTGCCGCGTGAACTGCATCCAGTGCATTCGAGAATGGGCTGAATATAAGATCTATTATAATATGATTTTTAAACGTTTTTTCCATTTAAACACGCAAATAGACATGAGCGAGTTCATCGAAAGCGGACGATAATTTTGGCGAATGTCGCCACCCAGAGACGCACCGGCCACTGTCACTCGCCGGGCCGCAGTTCTATCGTTTCGACACCCGATCCGAACGAACGAATTGACCCATCATGCGTACGTGGTTCCGCCGTCAACGCCCCGCTCCGACCGAAGCCGTCCGCGACTTCGTCGACACGATTGAATTCATCAATGTGTTGTTGGCCCGTGAGCAAGCCGAACAGGAACGCACCCTTGGGTCGTATCGCGTGGGCGGTCACGCCCACTCAACCGGCGCGCACACCACGACGGTCGGGTGAAGCTCGCCGTCGTCGGACGGATCGCTGAGCGCGCGCCGTCACTCCTCGCTGTCGAGTGCGCAATCCACCGGAATCACACCCAGCAGCGCCGTCAGAACCGATGGTTCAATGCCTATCAAAAACCCCCGCCGACCGCCATTGATGGCAATGCGTGGCAAACCCAAGATCGTGCGCTCGGCGTAGATCGGCATGCGTTTGCGGGTGGCGAAGGGCGAGGTCCCGCCGACCAAGTAGCCGCTGTGCCGGTTCGCGGTCTCCGGTGCACACGGCGCCACCGACTTCACGCCGATCTGACGGGCCAAGTTCTTGGTCGAGACCGTCTTGTTGCCGTGCATCAGCACGACCAAGGGGGCCGCCTTCTCGTCTTGCATGATCAAGGTCTTGACCACCGTGTATGGGTCAANCCCTAAGACGCTCGCGCTGTGGCGCGCGCCGCCGTGCTCAAGNTACTCGTACGGGTGCTCGGTGTACGCGACACCCCGCTGTTTGAGCCACGCCGTGGCCGGCGTTTCGGAGACGTGGGTTGATTTCGCCATGCTGCTTCNGCCGTCGAAGCGCGCATCATGCCGCAACCGAACGCCGCTGTCGGCCCGCCAGCGNCGCTCCCGCGGNCGTGTCTGTCGCGATCGGGCGCCCGACGGTCGCGACCNACACGGGCTGCGGCCTGGCCCGGTTCCCCCGTCCGGTGGGGGTGTTTTATTAACAACTGTTAAGAAGAATTCAGAGTCTCCCCCCTTGAGCGCGGGACACTGGCGGGCTTTACTGCAGATTCGGGTACCGTCGACGACGTCGCGGCCGTTTGGTTTTGGGGATGCATGGGACATGACCGCTGACACACACCGTCGCCGACACGGCCTGCCCGGGGAAGGGCGGGCCTGACATGGCAGCGTGCGTACCGGACGACGCGCCGGAGATCGGCTCCGCCGCCTATTACGCGGACCCATACCCCGCGTTTGCGGCCCGTCGGGTCGCCTCCCGTTATCACACGGTGCCGGGCGTGGACGGCGACGTCGGGGTGTACGGCTACCACGACGCGGTCGCCCTGCTGTCGAATGCGGCCGTCAAATCCACCCGCTTGCGGACCTTTTTTCCGGTTCCGGACCCGGATCTCGCGGAATTCCAAAGCTTGCATCATTGGGTCTCGGCGTCGGTGCTGCACAGCGAGGATGCGCACCATCGCCGCTTGCGCGACGTGTTAGAGCGCCCGCTGAGTGCGATCCCCGTCCAGCGCTACGAGGCGGTGATCCGCGACGCCGTCGAGGCCGTTGCGACCCCGCTGCGCGACCGCAGCAGCGCCGACGTCGTCAGCGACTACGCGGCGCGGCTGCCGACCGACGTGATCGCCCACTTGCTCGGCATCCCCGCGCGCCATCATGCGACCGTACGCGATGCGGCCGACGCGCTCTCCCGCTGGACCGACAACCGCCATCGCACACGGCGGGACACGGCCAATGCGCGCGATGCCGTCGACACGCTGACGGCGTTACTGTTGGCCGCCCTCGAGGCGGGTGACGGCCCCTTGCTCAGCGCGCTGATCGCTCGCGCGCACACGACCGCGACGACCCTCGACGAGGTCGTCGCCCAGTGCGTGCTCTTTCTCGTCGCCGGCCGGGCGACGCTGCGGCACCTGATCGGCAGCGCCGTGCTGCTGACNGTGACCTNGCCNCACGTNCGCGAGGCACTCNCNGCCGGNGACCTGCCGGCCACGGCCATCATCGACGAAACCTTGCGCTTCGAGTGTCCCGTGCAGTACCTGCGCCGGACCGTGCACGCGGGGTTTGAGGGCGCTTTGGGGCCGATACCGGCAGGGACCGGCGTCATGATCAGCCTTGGCAGCGCGCTGCGGGACCCCGAGTGCACGCCCGATGCCGACCGCTTCGATCCGTGGCGCCCGCAACCGCCCGCGTTGGCCTTCGGTCTCGCGGAGCGCGCCTGCGTGGGCCGGGCACTCTCGCGCCTGATCGCGGCGGCCGCGCTCGAGGGGTATTTGGCGCACGGTCCGGCCGGTGCCGTGGCCGGAACGCCGCGCTGGGGCCGGACGCTCTATTACCGGGGCCTCGCCGAGTTGCCGCTGCGCCGCTGAGCGGATTGCGTTCCCGCCGCGCCGGGCATTTAATGGCTGCTCACCGTTCCTCGGAGCCGTCATGAAGTACACCCTGAGCCTGCTGTCTCTCCTCTGCGCGGTCTCGACCGCCTTCGCGACGCCCCCGCGCGACACGCCGGAGGGCGAGCAGCGCTTCCGTTCGCTCTACAAGGAACTGGTCGAGACCAACACCACGTACTCGGCCGGCAGCTGCACGGCCGCCGTCGAGAAGATGGCCGCGCGACTCGAGCATGCCGGCTTCCCGCGCTCGGACCTGCACCTTTTCACCGACCCCTCGGCACCGAAGGACGGCGGCCTCGTCGCCTTCTACCCCGGTCGCGACGCGACCAAGAAAGCCATCCTGCTGCTCGCCCACGTCGACGTGGTCGAGGCCAAGCGCGAGGACTGGACGCGCGACCCGTTCACCTTGATCGAAGAGAACGGCAACTTCTATGCCCGCGGCGCCCTCGACGACAAGGCCCAGGCCGCGATCTGGACGGACCTGTTCATCCGCTTGCGCGGCGAACACTACGTGCCGCCCCGCCCCCTAAAACTCGCCCTGACCTGCGGCGAAGAAGGCGGTGGCCAGTTGAACGGCGCGCAGTGGTTGACCAAGCACGGCCGGGATCTGATCGATGCCGAGTTCGCCTTGAACGAAGGCGCCTCCGGCGAACTCGACAGCAGCGGCCACAAGGTCGCCCTGGAAGTCGAGGCGGCCGAGAAGTTGCCGGTCAGCTATCAGCTTGAAGCCACCAACGACGGCGGTCACAGTTCGCGGCCGCGCAAGGACAACGCGATCTACAGCCTGGCCGCCGCGCTCACCAAAGTCAGCCAGTACGATTTCCCCGCGCAGTTTGGCGATGCCAACCGCGGCTATTTCGCCGCGATGGCGAAGATCATGGCCGCCAAGGGCGACCGCACGGTCGCCGATGCCATGACCGCGTTCCTGAAAGACCCGAACGACCAAAAGGCGATCGCGACGGTCGCGGCCGCGGACGTCTCGTGGAATGCGATGCTGCGCACCACGTGCGTGGCCACCATGCTCTCGGGCGGTCACGCGCCCAACGCGCTGCCGCAGCGGGCGCGCGCGACGGTGAACTGCCGCATCTACCCGGGCGTCTCGCCCGAGGCCGTCCGGCAGACGCTCGAGCACGTCATTGCCGACCTGAAGGTCAGCGTCACCATCCCCACCGAACGCGGCTACGAGCGCATCGAGACGGCCACCACCGCCGCTCCGCCACTTGGCGCGCGCATCCTGAAGCCGCTCGAGGATCTGACGGCCGAGTTCTGGCCCGGTGTGCCGGTGCTGCCGATGCTGCAAGCCGGCGCGACGGACGGCGCGTTCTTGAACGCCGCCGGTATCCCGACCTACGGCATCGAACCGATCTTCGTCGGCGGTGATCTCGGCCATATCCATGGCCTCAACGAGTACGTCAGCGTCACGAGCCTGATGGAGGGACGTGAGTTCCTGTATCGCCTCGTCAAGCGCTACGCCGAAGCGCCGTAACACGCACCCGCGCCGGACGTGCCCGATCGGGGCGCGTCCAGCGCATCGGCGCCGCCCCGCTTTCCCTCCGTGCCAGACCCACGCCCCGAGACACCCGTGACCCACGAACTGTCCCCTGACGACGCCGCGTTTCGCGATGAGATTCGCGCGTTCGTCGCCGCGCATTTGCCGAGCGATATCGCCGAACGCCTCTTGAACGGCGGCGCCATTGCCGCCGACGACATCCGTCGCTGGCAGGCCATCTTGCATCAGCACGGACTGGGCGCCATCCATTGGCCGGCGGCCTTTGGCGGGCGCGACGCGTCGCCCCTGCGTCAGTATCTGTTCGAACTCGAGTGCGCGATGGCCGGCGCACCGCCGCAACTGGCCTTCGGCGTGCGCATGCTGGCGCCGGTACTGATGCGCTTCGGCACTCGGGCGCAACAGGCGCAGTTCCTGCCGGGCATCGTGGCCGGCACCGATTGGTGGTGCCAGGGGTACTCGGAGCCGGGTGCTGGCTCCGACCTCGCCTCGTTGCGCACCAGCGCCGTGCGCGACGGCGATCACTACGTCGTCAACGGCCAGAAATGCTGGAACACGCTCGGGCAACACGCCGACTGGATGTTCTGCCTCGTGCGCACCGACACCGAGTCGAAGCCGCAACGCGGCATCTCGATGCTGTTGATCGACATGAAGTCGCCGGGCATCACCGTGCGACCGACGCAACTGCTGGACGGGACACGCGAGGTCAACGATATCTTCTTCGATAACGTGCGCGTCCCCGTGAGCCAACGCGTCGGCGAGGAAAACGACGGCTGGACGATCGCCAAGTTCCTGCTCGTGCACGAGCGCACGAACATCGCCGGGGTGCCGTGGTCGAAACGTGACTATGCGCGACTCGTGCAGATCGCGCGCCACGCGACGCGTCGCGGCGCACCGCTGCTCGACGATCCGGATTTCCGCCACCGCCTCGCCCGCCTCGAGATCGATCTCGAGATCCTCGAGTACACGAACCTGCGGATGCTGTCGGTCGCCAAACCCGACCCCACGACGCCTTCGCTGCTGAAGATCCGCGGCTCGGAAATCCGCCAAGCGATCAGTGCGCTGACGATGGAGGCTTTGGGCGCGGAGGCACTGCGCCTGCACGCGCCGCAACCGACGGATGCGCTGCCCGAGTCGACGTACACGACCGGCGTCACGGCCAGTTACCTGAACCTGCGCAAGCTGTCGATCTACGGCGGCTCGAACGAAATTCAACGCAACATCGTCTCGCAAATCGCCATCGGGCTTTGAGATCACCCCCATGAATTTTGACATCACGGACGAGCAGCGCCTGCTCATCGACGCCGTCAGCCGTTGCCTTGCGGAGGAAGCGTCGTTCACGGCGCGCCAAGCCGTCGTGCGAACGCACGGGTGGTCCCCGTCGGTCTGGAGCACCTTGTGTGACCTCGGCGTTCCCGTCGCGGTGTTTGCCGACACCGACGGCGGACTCGGCGGCGGTGCGATGGAGCTCGCCCTGATCGCGCAGATCGGCGCCGCAGCGCTCGCGGTCGAGCCGATCACGAGCGTGCTCATCGCCCACAGCGTGCTCGCGCGCTCGGCACCGGCGCCGTTGCGGCAACGCTGGCTGGAGCGCTTGCGTGATACGCCGGCCGTGCTCGTCCCCGCGTTCGCCAGCACCGAGGCGACGGTGCGGGCAGAAGTCGACGGCGCAGCGACGGTGTTGAACGGTCGCGCGGCGGTGGTTTACCACGCGCCCTGCGCCGATCACCTGCTCGTGGCCGCGGCCAGCGCCGGGGCAGCGCGTGCCGACAGCCTCTATCTCGTCCCCGTGAACGCCGCCGGACTCGCGCTGCAGTCGTACACGACCGTCGACGCGCAACGCGCGGCCGATCTCGTCTTGGACGGCGTGCGTGTCGGCGCCGACGACACCGTGACCACGCACGATCCCGCGTCGGTCGATCTGGCGATTGACCTGGGGCTCTTGGCCGTGTCGGCCGAGGCGCTCGGCAGCGCGGAGCGCGCCGTTGCGTTGACGCTCGAGTATCTGAAGACCCGGCAGCAGTTCGGGGGCCCCATCGGCCGCTTCCAGGCCCTGCAACACCGCGCGGTGACCTGCCTTGCCCGCTTAGAAGACCTGCGCACGCTCGTGCTGCTCGGCGCGGCGCGCTTTGACGG
>TBL_comb48_EPIDRAFT_1000663_pt1 | contig 26573 bp, 22 predicted proteins | sample TroBogEpilimnion_37_FD_10681 | JGI IMG/M metagenome (IMG submission 10681) | reverse complement strand
GTATCAACATGCGGTGTGTATTCTGGTTTATGTTTGCCGCGAAGACGACGTGCAATCTCAGAAGCAAGGCGACCCAGCGTCTTCCCATCTGCATCAACTACATACCAATCGCGTTTAACTTCTTCTGCTTTTGCACTAAATGTTTTCATCGTTACTTAGTCTTTCTGTAAAGGCTCAATAAAAGAGCGAGAATTCTACTAAACATTGTTGTTTTTTTCAATGTTTATTTTTTTTTAAACAAAAATCTATAGGATAAGAGGCGAAGTAAATGAATTCTTCAGTCTTAATTTTAAGGGTTTTGCTAGTCTATAATTTAATATTTAAGGAGTGTAACTTACGATAAAGGTGAGTGCGCTCCATGCCAATGACTGCCGATAATTTTGCAACGCTGCCACCGGTGCGCTCAAAATGATATTCTAAATAAGTTTTTTCAAAATGATCTCGGGCTTCTTTTAGCGGTAGATTAAAAAATTCGGGTACTGACGGTGACGCCATGATATCACTAACTATGGTGCCAAGTGCGGACTTTACTTCATCAAGTTCTATTTCTTCGCCTACGCCAAGAATCATTAACCGTTGCACTAAATTTTTTAATTCGCGTACATTACCACGCCAGCTGTAATTACGTAAGAAATTTTGTGCAGCCATAGAGAATTTTCGAAAAGGCAGTTTATCTTGATTAACAAAATAATTAACATAAAAGCTTAACAATGCAGGCACATCTTCGTTGTGTTCACGTAATGGCGGAATGTTGATGGTGACCTCATTGAGCATATAATAGAGGTCTTGTCTGAATTGCCCCGACTTAACGTCATCTTCCATGCCGATTCGTGTTGATGCCACCACTCGGACATCAACGCGAACTGATTCGCTGCCACCGACTCTTAAAAAAGAACGTGACTCTAAGGCGCTAAGTAATCGCAATTGCGTTTCTTTATCCATGCCGCTAATTTCACTTAGAAATAGAGTGCCTTTATGGGCGCGTTCTAATAGACCGGGATAAACCTTACCGTTGATTTCTTTGCCAAAGAATTCTACCGCTGAGTTTTCGGGTGATATGCTGCCGACGGCTACATCAATAAATGGCCCCTCTCGATGGGAGCTATTGTTATGCAGATAGCGTGCATAAAGTTCCTTACCTACGCCAGGTTCTCCATAAAACAATACGCGAGCATCATGCTGAGCAAGGCGTTTTAATTGATCTTTGCTTCTCGCTACCGTTGCACTTTTACCTACTGGCTCTATGTCTGCCGCTAACAGTTGTTTAAGTCCGGCATTTTCCATTTGCAAATGACTGGCCTCTAGCGCCCTAGTAACGATTAACAATAATTTTGCCATTGATAACGGTTTTTCAAGGAAGTCATAAGCGCCAAGACGTGTCGCTTCAACTGCTGCCTCTACAGAACCATGTCCTGACATCATAATAACGGGGCATAATAAGGTCTCTTCAGCCACCCATTCTTTTAATAAAGTAATACCATCCATATCGGGCATCCAGATATCGAGCAGAATTAGATTGGGTTGCATTGATGATTTTAATGCTCTGGCAGTATTGGCATCTTCTGCTGAAGACACTTGATAGCCTTCATCTTCGAGTATTTCGCAGACTAATCTGCGAATATCCGGTTCGTCATCTACAACTAAAATACGCGGTGTGTTTGCGGTCATGATCTTTATAGCGGTTCAGGGTGACATGCAGGGAGCTGGATTATAAAGCCGGCTCCGACTTTACGACTAGTGTCTATCCATATAGCACCGCCGTGTTCTTCTATTATTTTTTTCACTATCGCAAGACCTAGTCCTGTGCCTTTAGTTTTAGTGGTTACATAAGGCTCAAATATGCTTTCAATTTGATCATCTTTAATACCAGGTCCATCATCATAGAGTGCAAGTTCTATAAAGTCGGTATTATTTTTTTGTACTCGGTGTACGCTTATTTCAATTAAGCCTTCCGCGCCTATCGCTTCTAGGGCATTTTTTATTAAGTTATGAAGCACTTGCCTTAGGCTGATGGAGTCACCATTGACCATTAATAAGCCGGTTTCATAATGAGTTTTGAATTTTACACCTGATTTCAGTGCATAGAGCGCTAAAATTTCTTGAATTAGGCGAGATAGGTCAATATCTACAGTTTCTTTTTTAGATGGTTGGGCGTATTCAGAAAAGTCATCGACCATTTCCTTCATCGCTTCAACTTGGTGAACAATCGTTCGTGTTGAGCGTTTTAACATTTCTGCATCGGCAGCATCTAACTTATCAGCTAGTTTATGTTGCAAACGTTCTGCTGATAATTGTATAGGCGTTAATGGATTTTTAATTTCGTGAGCGAGTCGCCTTGCAACTTCGCCCCAAGCCGCATTTTTTTGTGCTTGCATTAAATCAGTGACATCATCAAATACAACAATCCCTCCTACCCGCAGACCTTCTTGAGAGTATAGGGGGGTGCCTCTGCATAATAATTCTTGACGGCCATTAGGGCCTAAAAAAGCAATACGCTGCTGCCAAATGTCGTCAGCTTGTTCTAATGAGCGTTGGATGGACTTTAGCGGCTCTGTGAGCTCAGGGCGATCTTTTAATAGGTCTAATAGTTGCCTGCCTATAAATTGATTAACATGAATATGAAATATTCGATAAGCCGCTTGATTGGCCGTGCGTATATTATATGACGCATCAAAACTGATCACACCGGCGGTTAAATTAGCGAGTATGGTTTCTAAATAAGCACGTTGATTTTCTACTTCGATCCCTGCTATTCGAGTTTCATCGCTGGCCATAGCAATACGATGTGTCATTTCATTGAAGGATTCAACCAAAAAGCCCAGATCATCTTGAGCAAAAACAGGCAGTTGTTCATCATAATGACCAGAGGCTACCGCTTGTGTACCTTTGACGAGTTGTTTTACGGGTTCAATGATGTTGCGAATACTGATAAAAGCGACCCATATTGCCGCTAATAAGCTCATCAACAAGACTAAAGATAAGGCTAGGGAGAAGCTTATCTTCAGAGAGTGTCTTAGAAACTTCATTTCTTTGTAGCGTACGAAGGCAAATTCTACTGAGTCGGCCAAATCGTAAATTCTTACCGGAATGGGATATAAGGCTTGTAAATATTGCGGTTCTTGGATGTTGACCTTGGCAATAACACGAACCATCAGCTTTTCTTCGTGTGCGGGTGCAACGGCTATATATTCACCATTCTGCCGTAATTGTAACCAGATATTTCTATCGGGTAAGCTAGGTAAAATATCTCCTGGATTAATGCTACTGGATGCAATAATTCGACCTTGGCGAGAAAAAAGAGTCATTTCTGACGCGCCAGATAGTTCACGTAAATTTTCTAACTCCAAAGCTTCTCGATTTTCTGAGGAATCTTCGAGTTTTTTAGTGAGTTGCTGAGTTTGCTTAAGATGCCAGCGCATCCGTTGATCTAATGACGATTGACTTAACTCCAGAGCGTCTTCTAAGGCGCGGTCAATTTCAACATTAAACCAACTATCAATGCCTTGATGTAAAAACTGCATAGAAAAATAAAAGACAATAACCGCAGGTGCAAGCGCCAAGATCACAAACAGTGACACCATACGCCTAGTCAGTCGAGAGCCGGCTTCGCGTTTTTTAGTATGCTTAATTAACGTATAAATATTAGCGCCGACTAGCGTTAACAGTACGATAGATCCCAGCGAGTTGATCAGTAGCAGCCATGAATAAAGTGCGCTTAATTCTGAAGATTCTTGTGTGGCTGAACTCATGAGCTGTAATGACAGCAGGATCAGGCCAAATAGAATTAACGCAAAAAGGTTAACAGGAAGTTTTACTTTTTCAGAGGCCATAGAGTCCAGTTACTGGATAGAAACCATTGCTTATCAATATAGGCAAGCGGGCGGAGTGGCAAGGGTAATAAATCGCCATCAAATTTAACTTTCAACGCGCATAGATAGTCTTCTTTTAGCGATAGTTTTGATTTTTCTATGAGTGGGATATCATGAATCGCTGACATTAAATCTAAGGCAGCATAGAGCGTGGAAAAGTTAAAAGTTTCACGACTGTTTTGATTGGTGACGCGGTAACTATTTAGCAAAGCATGGTATTGCAGGCGGTAATGTATTTCTGTTGTAAATAAGGTTTTATCCCATAACAGGTGGCGAGGTTGCAAGAGTTTGATTTGAATCGACCAGAATAGAGGCACGCCGCTTTGTAAGGCGGCTGTTGCTCTTTTACTGAGCTGATAAACCATGTCTGCAGACACGACATAATGATCGTTATGCAAGGTGATTTCAGCGTCGATGACTTCTGTTGCCGCATCATCTGCATAAGCTGTAAAGGCTAGTAGCAAAAATAGCGTACAGCAGAAAAAAGTAGCTAAACCACGTTTGATTAACACAATAAGAGTGTCTTTAATTTAATAGTAGATTTAGTCTAAATGCCAGCGAAAAAACCGACAGCTTCTATGCCGGCAATAGCACAGCGTTCATCTTGATCAGAGATGTCGCCACTGATGCCAACGGCACCCAGCAGCTTATTGTCAGCATCACGAATTAGCACACCACCCGGTACTGGCATGATTTTACCATCGGCTACATCAATTAAGGCATTCATAAAATCGGGACGTTGTGTTGCCACAGCGGCAAGGCTGCGCGATGATACGCCCATATTAACGGCCCCCCAAGCTTTTGCTGTGGCAATTTGTTGCCTGACTTGGCTAGCACCATCTTCTCGTTGCATGGCTTTAATATGTCCTGCGGTATCGAGTACGACCACTGTTAAAGGGGCCATATTTAATTCTCTCGCCACATGGACTGCGGTATTTATAATAAGATTAGCTTGTTTTAATGTTAATGCAGTCATCAGAAAGGCTCGTTTATTGAAGTAAAGGAAGTAAGTAAGGTTCTATTTTGTCGGCAAGTAGGGCTTGCGCTTTTGCATTAGGATGTAAACCATCAGCCTGCATTAAGTCTTTATGAAGCGCAATATCTTCAAGTAAAAAAGGCACTAATGTTATATTCAGTTGCCTTGCTAATTGCGGATAAACATTATAAAACAGATCTACATAGCGTTTGCCGTAATTGGGAGGAATTTTCATGCTGAGTAATAAGACCGTGGCGTGGACATTGTGAGCGCGGCGGGTTATTTCTGCAAGATTACTTTTTAAGTCCACCGGTGATAATCCACGTAGGCCGTCATTAGCGCCTAATTGTAATAGAACAATGTCAGGTTTTTGGGTGTTTAATAACGCATCTATTCTAGCTAAACCACCGGCACTGGTTTCACCACTAATGCTGGCATTGTAAAGGGTGTAGCGATTATGATGGCTGAGTATTTTTTTTTGTAGTAAGGATACCCAGCCTTGTTCCACAGGTATCCCATAAGCTGCACTGATGCTGTCGCCTAAAACCACAATGACCGGTTCGGCCATGGCCTTTAGTGATAGTAATGAAATAACCATAAAAAATAACAATTTAAACATGATGCAAGCTCAAATTAATCAAGTAACAAACGACGTTATAGTAACAGAAAGTCTAGGTAAATCGGTGCTAAGTTCTGAAGGATTATTGCATATCTTGTCATCGATAGATTTGATAATCAAATCTGGTGAAAGTATTGCTATCGTTGGCGAGTCTGGTTCGGGTAAGTCTACCTTAATAAGTCTGCTGGCAGGCTTAGATACGCCCAGTTCTGGAGCTATTTATCTCAATGGCAAATCTATCACCTTGATGGATGAAGATGGTAGAGCCACTTTGCGTAATGAGTTAATTGGCTTTGTGTTTCAGTCCTTTCAGTTATTGCCCGGACTGACCGCCTTAGAAAACGTTATGCTGCCTTTAGAATTAAGAGGCGATAAAACAGCAAAAACTGCGGCAACAGCATTACTGCATCGAGTAGGCTTAGCGCAGCGTTTATCGCATACGCCCAAGCAATTGTCGGGCGGCGAGCAGCAACGGGTGGCTTTGGCCAGAGCTTTTGTGACTCGCCCCGCTATTTTGTTTGCTGATGAGCCTACCGGTAACTTAGACAGTAAAACCGGTGCGACCATTATTGAGTTGTTGTTTGAGCTCAATCAAGAGCATCAAACGACGTTAATTTTAGTCACTCATGACCACGCCTTGGCCGCTCGTTGTCAACGCATCCTTCAACTAGAAGCAGGGCGCTTGGTATGAGTCGTTTTACTTTGGCCTTACGTTTACTCTGGCGTGATAGTCGCTCAGGTGAATTGACCCTATTAATCTTGGCATTACTCATTGCTGTGAGCAGTTCTACGGCGATAGCCTTATTTTCAGATCGCTTGCAACGCACTATGAGTCATCAAGCCGCTGAATTATTAGGGGCTGATTTAGTGATCGCTAGCCCTGAAATGATAGCGCCACAATGGTTAGAATACGCCAAGCAGCTACATTTAACGATGGCACGTACTGCTGAATTTCCCAGTGTCTTGATTGAACACGATGAATTATTACTGGCGAGTATTAAGGCGATTAGCGACACTTATCCTTTACGTGGATTTTTAAAGACCCGTGATGGCGACGCAGGCGTTGAAACGATAGTTCATCATGGCCCAGAGTTGGGCACGGCTTGGCTAGATAAACGCATATTATCAGCACTTAAGCTAACGCTGGGAGATACATTAACCGTGGGTGAAAAGCCCTTGTTAGTGACTAAAATCATTACTTACGAGCCCGATAAAAAAGGTGATTTTTTTAGTTTTTCGCCGCGCGTCATGATCAATGACTTGGATTTATCGGCAACTGGCGTCATACAGCCAGGCAGTCAGGTGCATTACTATTTTCAATTTATCGGTGCTGATAGTGCCTTAGCGGCCTATAAAAATTGGCTTAAGCCGCAGTTGAATCCTTCGCAGCGTGTTATGGATAGTCAGGATAATCGTCCTGAACTCAGCTCGGCACTTAACCGTGCCGAGCGTTATTTAGGCTTATCGAGTATTTTGGTTATTTTAATTGCCGGTGTTGCCATTGCTATGGCGACCACGCGATATACAGAGCGACACTTTAATGCCACCGCCTTATTACGTTGCCTAGGGCTTAAGCAGCGAGAAATTCTCTGGCTATACAGTAGCCAATTTATGGTGTTAGGTTTAATTGTTAGCGCTCTGGGTAGTGCCTTAGGTTATGGTGCTCAAGTCGGCTTGTTTTATATCTTACGAGAACTATTGCCGCAGCCTATTGCATCGCCTAGTTTAGGCTCGTTATTTTTTGGATTTATCATCGGCATAGTGGTGTTATTAGGTTTTGCTTTGCCACCGTTATTAAGACTTAAACAAGTCTCAGCCTTGCGCGTATTACGTAGGGAATTAGAGCCTAGGCAGCCTGCTGTTTGGTTGGTTTATGGCTTAGCTCTCAGTCTTATCAGTGTATTGATTTGGAAATATACTCATGATCTAAAAATGACGGTCAGCATTTTAGGGGTAGGTTTCATCACCTTAATGGTGCTGGGCTTGTTGATGATGGGCTTATTAACGTTAATTCATAAACGCCTAGACGGTATGTCCTTATTATGGCGACTAGCTCTTCAAGGGCTATTAAGAAATCATCGCGCCAGTATCAGCCAAATTTTGGCTTTCAGTATTACTTTGGTGGCCATGTTACTTAGCTTTAATGTACGTAACGATATTATCAATGACTGGCAGCAACAATTACCTAAAGATGCGCCTAACCATTTCGCTTTGAATATTTTCCCAAATCAAGTGCAAGACTTTAAAGCAGAGCTCAAGCAACAGCACATTGCGGGCAGTGAGTTTTATCCGGTCGTAAAAGGTCGCTTGACCGCTATCAATGACATAGCCGTGCAAAAAAGAGCCAGTAAAGATAGTCAGGGTGACAATGCCATTCATAGAGATTTAAGTCTAACCTCGGCAGCCGATCTTCCTAATGAAAACAAATTGCAAGCAGGCGAGTGGTGGACTCATTCACAGCCGGGGCTAGTCTCAGTTGAACAAAAGTTGGCCGAGAGTTTAACCATAAAAGTCGGTGATAACTTAACTTTTACCGTGGCTAGTCAGCAGTTTCATGCCACGGTCGCTAATATTCGCAGCTTGCGCTGGGATACCATGAGGCCTAACTTTTATATGGTTTTTTCACCCGGAAGCTTGGATGCGTATCCTAGTACTTTTATCACCAGCTTTTACTTAGCAGAAAGCCAGAAAGAGTTATTAAATGCCTTGGTAAAAAAATATCCCAGCACGACCATCTTAGAAGTTGATTTAATCTTGCAGCAATTTAAAACCTTGTTAACGCAATTAACACAGGCGATTAATTTCTTGCTGTACTTCGCCTTAATGGCGGGCTTTATGGTGTTATTGGCTGCTGTTTATGCAACGCTGGATCAGCGGATTTATGAAGGCGCACTGATGCGCACTTTGGGTGCCAGTCGTCGCTTATTAAGAACCGCGCAGTTCATTGAATTTAGTGTGCTAGGTTTAATTTCGGGTGTGTTGGCGGTGGTGATTAGCGAATTTATGCTCTTAGCGTTATATACCCAAGTGCTGCATATTAGCTATCATCCCAGCTTCTCTTTATGGTTGTTGGTGCCGGTATCTAATGCCATTTTGATCAGTATGGTCGGATGTTGGGGCGTAAGGCAGGTATTGAATAAACCGCCTTTACAGGTTTTGAGGGCGTTATCGCTATAAGTCTGCTGATGCCTTTATTTGTTTTTGTTAGCTAAGATTCAAAGGAACGGAATATTCATACAGTGTTTCGGGCGCAATATCGATGTCACTAGGCCAAATTACAGTACCGTAATCGACATGAGCCAAAGAGAAAAATCCCGGGTTCTCCAAGCGATGAAAAACAGGGTAGTGCAAATAAAGGTCGCATATCAAAGCAACGTCGCTCACCGTTATTAAAGCTCAGAAGCAAGCTAAAGTTGGGGGTGGTCTCAACAGAATTAACTTGAATCATGCTGCCTCCTCAGCGCAAAGGATCAATCGAAAATACAGGTTGACCGCTCACCGCCAACGACCAATCTGCCATGAGTTCATCTTCATGGATAGCAATCCACGCCTGAACCATGCGTAGTTTCTTAGATGGCGTACCTCTACAAATTAAAAGCAAAGATTGTAGCTCCAGTTAACAAAAATTAACAGAAAGTTTAATCTAAGATTTAATATAAAGGCGAATTAAACTCCGAAGTGCAATTCTAGTATTCATGCAGCCTGTCGATCATCATCACCCAAAAATACCTCATGAGGTGTCTTGTAGCAGTAGGATGGGCAAAGCGTTAGCATGCCCATCAACACAACATTAAAGCACGATGGGCACGGCGCTGTCTTTGCCCATCTTACCCGTTCGGACAGCCTTCTAGTCGATATAAGATGCTTTAGGGAGATACCAGTCCAAAGAATCTGTTTGCCATGTCTAGCCCTCTTGATACACCCAAACCCGTCACTAAGTCATAGCCTGGCGTCGCAGCATAGCCATTGTTACCTGTAGTGATATCTAAATAAAAGTAGGGGTAGTTGCCGTTGCCTGCAAAGGCTCCTCCTGCTTTATATAAAGTGCTATTCATAGGTCCGAACTTAGATTTGCCAAAGTGAACACGAGCTGCCATAACATTGGCGTAAATAGCCGCCGTTACTGGAGAGGCTAAACTAGTTCCCCCAACTTGGTATCCATGAACATTTCCAGAACTTGGGTCATACATAGCTACGATAACACCAGTATTGGGGTCTGCGACGGCGGCAACATCAGGCGTTGCTCGGGTTGGACAAATTCCAGCATAACTACCTTGCCACCATTGCGAAAATTCGACTGTACTACAGCCACCGCCACTGCCACTCCAGCCTGTTTCTGAATGCCATGTGGAATTTGAATTTAGGGTGAGTGAGGTTCCGCCTACACAGGTGACATAAGGCGATGTACAAGGATAGATACCCGGAGCGCCATTATCTCCTGAAGAGGCGAGTATGGGCACAGTCAAGTTTTCTAACGTAGTAATATCCCAGTATGTCTGACTAGGATCTTCGGGGCCACCCCAGCTATTGGAAACAATATCCGAGTGCGATGCCGCATATTGAACGGCAGGAAAGAGATTGTTATCGTAATTGTCATCGGCTTCGATCAACAAAATTTTTGCATTAGGGGCTATTGAGTGTGCCCACTGGAGATCGAGGTTGATTTCTAGATCCCAGCCGTAATCTTTTGCCAGAAGTGGGGGGGTTGCTCCACCGGTCTGACCGACTTGAGTGAGGCAGCCACTGGCAATTGTGCAGGGTGGTAGGCCAAAATAAGAACTGAAGAAATTTAGGTTGAATTCTGCATAGGGTTCATGGAAGGCATCAACAATGGCTATGGTGATACCCGCTCCTCCATTGGCACCGACTATTTGGTTAACGCCATACGCGGTTTGAAGGTCTAATGGCACATAGGGCGGCGTTCCCGATGAGCTAAATGGGGGGCTCTGGGGCTTAGCTGTGGACATTGTACCCATATTTCGAACCACCCAAACATGCGGCCGCGCTTGTCCGGAGACAATTGAGCTGGGAGGAACAAGAGGCAGGGGTTTGCCAAGCTTTTGTGCGGCAGTCGCTGTGGCAGGCACGGATTGTATGCCTAGAACGGCGCTACTTTGTGCCCAACTTACTTGAGTAGTCAGCAACAATGCAGTTGTAATGACTATTGGTTTAAAAGAGTTCATTTAAAGTACCTCGTTTGTTTGATGTACGTTGCTACGACGTGCAAACGCCGCCATGCTTAACAGACCCGAAATCATTAGTAGCAAAAAAGACGGCTCGGGAACATTCAAGCCCATCGTGCCGATGGCAAAATCCTCATTGCCATTGATATCTACGAGACTAAATTGTGCTGCATAGACATCCTTTAGCGTATCTGAAGCACCGATAAACAATGCGCTACCTAGTGTATTATCTGACAGACCATTTGCAGAAAAGGAACCCAAGACATCAAAGTTTGAGTCGAAAAGGGTAATAGTTGCCGTAAATGCGCCTCCATAATTCGATTGAATGTAAGCACCGATGCCAAAGACGCCCTGATCGGTGGTGGCGACGATTTCAGTCGGGTTATTGCCAAAATATGCGCCGTTATAAATGAGTCCCATAGCAGGGAAAAAATTGCCTCCCCAAGAAACGTCTTGCTGTAGGTTGTAGAAACCCTCACCAGTATTGTTAAGACCAATTAAACCTGTTGCAGCTTCGGCCGATGTCCAAGCCGTCGGCGTGGCTAATTGTTGTCCTGTGCATCCGAATCCGGACTGACACCAGTCTACAGTGTCGGTAAAATCACCTGCGTTGGTTGAACCAATGATTGATGCCCAAGCGCTACCGCTACCTAATAGCATCATAACTGCGACTAAAAGTGTTTTTTTCATAATATTTCCCCGATGAATTTGCTTAAGGTGGTGCTTGAATTTTAAGGTTCGCTCGATATACTTGTGCTGCACAGTATACCCATAGAACTTTAAGCAAATAACAGGCCATTTATTATTTTTATTTTAAATCAGTAGGTTATCTTTTCTGCTTGCTAAGTCCTGAACAAAGCTGTAAAGCAGGCTGTACAACTATTTCAGTAGTTAACAAAAGATCCAAGAAAATGACGGGTCATGAGGCTTAAGCCTAGTGCTTTTCGGATTGCTTTCATGGCTATTGTTTGCGGGAAGTATTTAAAATAGTAATATAATCAAGGTTTTGTCTATTATACTTGGACACTATGTTGCATAGCATGGGTGTGTAAAAAAAGCTGACAATATAGGTTGCCAATTTAAGACGGGATAGTTTCAGCCCAGACGAAAGGTTCAGGGTTAAAGGTTAAGCTTAAGAGGCTAGCAACTTAAGGCGTTTAACCCTTAACCTTTTGCTCTTTATCTGCTCTTAAGGCAGCTTTGTTTAAAAGTGAACCATTAGCTAAGCTGTCCGGCTTTAAGTTGGTAGCTCATTAAGCAGCAATTACCACCTGCAACACAGCACTCCATTCGCCATGTGCGACACTTTTATCCCACCAACGCATACGGTATTCACGCGTTTCGTGGGTGTTGCCAGCAGCTAAGGGACGTTCGTCGTAATAAGGCTTGATCGTATCGATAGCCAGAAATACCCAGTCACCGTTGTTGATGCGACTTTCTATCCAGATGCCATCATGTCCATATTTTTTAAAATCAATACGCACACGGTTGCCGGTTTCGCCCAGTTCGACGCTAACGGTAGGCTCAGGGATTAAATGCTCTACCGAATTAGACGCGGCGATAATGCCTAGGTCATGGCCTATCGCCTGAGTATAGTTAAGGCTAGCCTTGATGCGGGCAATCTGACTGAACAAACGTTTTTGTATGTTAGGCTCAGGTGCTGGCGGTGGGTTTGGAAACGGTGTCGGTAGTGGTTGGTTGACGCTGCTATTGCCGATACCTCCTATCATGAGTTGCTTGTGTGCCGTGGCTTCCTTGGCATCGCGCTGCGTGGCCGGATGCCAAAGTTGCAAGACCCAGGTCCAATAAGTGATGTCCTTTTGGGTGCTGGCTATTTCCTCGGCACTGATACCACAGGTAGGGCCGTTAATAGGGAGCTTTAAAATATAATGAGAAAGCCAAACAATTTGTGCGTCCTCGGTGCTGGGAAAGAAACTGTTAGTGCTCATAGTCGTAGCTCAATGCCTGATGGCTTAAAGATAAAGGACGGACGTCTTCGCAACAGGGCGCGACGCTTCGGCATCTATGTCGAAGGCGGCGGCTTTGTTGCTGGGAGTTTTTGCAAGATTAGCGCTAATATCGGTCTTGCTAATCTAGTCTGTAAGGTACGCTTCTTGAGGTCGGTCTGTCAACAAAATATTGGCAAGAACTCTCTGCGATCTTCTAGCATCGATGGCGATGCCCGCAACAACAGCGCTGGGTCTTCTAGGTAAAGTGGCGCAGCTTGCGCCATCGGGCGTTTAGTCTTCGGACCTTGTTGCCGGCTATGGACTCGCGCTGTTATAAACTAAGCCAGCTTCCTTTTGCAGCGCAGCGCTAAGGCAAAGACCTTGCGGGAAAGCCAAGCAAGGCGCGGGCTGTTCCCAATCGCTGTTAGGGAGGGGGGAAAAACCTTTAGCAGCGTAGTTATGATGTGCGCTATAGTCCTTGCAAAGTGCGGGCGCTTGCTAAAAAAAGCGGGCGCTTTGCCTTAAACCTTCGCGGGGGTGCTTGGCTTTAGTTCGCTTTGGCTTTTAGGCTTAACGGCCTTCATAAACTGAGTTTAGGAACGAGCACAACACACTTCGGCAACTATGATTTTAAAAATCCTCCCCAGCCCCCCTCTACAAAGGGGGGAGTTGGATGGTACTTGACTACATTATTTCGTGCTCATTCCTTAGGAATGAGCACGAAATAACTGCGACAAGCTCTCATCGTTATACACAAATGTTAAGTAAATCGTCATACCGGCTGGGAAGTCGGTATCCAGCACCATGGATGGTAATCTGTATACATCCATGGTGCCTAGATTACGGCAGTTTATGCCGGAATGACGTGCTTTTAAATGTGTGTATAACGATGAACCACAAGCTCAGGACGAGCGGTATCTGAGTTTCAAGATGCTTAACTTATTTGGCTACCAACTTAAGATGGGACGATTTAGCTCAATCGTTCATTTTTATAGGGTTCTTCTAAGTGCAGACAAAGGGCGAAGAGTTAAGCTTAGTATCTGTCACGCCTTAAGTTGCTAGCCTCCTAGACTTAATCTTTCTCCCTGAACCTTTTGTCTGGGCTGAAACTGTCCCATCTTAAGTTGGTAGCCACTTATTTCATGTACGTTCCTTAGCAACCAGTAAAGTATTGTTATAAAATTTGTCGTTACACGGTAAATTAAAACGTTTAATCACAAAAAACAGGCTAAAATGAAAAAAATAGCATTAATAACTCGTTGAAAACATAGCAATGTAGGTTTATGTGTACATAAACAAAAAGAACCTTTAATCGATTAAAAAACAGTCAATATAAAAACAGAATTTAATCGACCTTGATTTAATAGGCGTCGATGTCTATAATCCATAAGCTATTATGTTTGGAGAGTAGCGTGACGAGTAGAAAAGTTTCTACTGTCAGTAAGATTTTAAGTTATCAGCTTTTAATCATACTGGTAATGACTGCTGGCTTAGCGGGTTACGGGGGGGCGCATTATGCCATGTCGAGTGCATTAGGTGGGGTAGCAGCCTTTGTACCTAACCTGTATTTTGCTTTGCGTATTCATAAAGCTGCTGGACTACCTGCTCGTAAGGTTATGAATTCCTTTTATGCGGGTGAGTCGGGAAAGTTAATACTGACAGCAGCGCTGTTTGTGCTGATTTTTAAAATACCAAACATAACAATATTACCGCTGCTGATAGGATATATAGCAGCATTATCAGTTTTTTGGTTTGCGCTATTAATGCGTTAACATTATATAAAGAGAGGAACGATGGCTACCGAAGCTCATGCCACTGAAGGTGTTACGGGTTATATTATTCACCATTTAACTCCGCTACATGTAGGTGAAGGTTTCTGGACATTGAATCTGGATACTTTGTTTTTTTCGGCTGTATTAGGCGGACTGTTTGTTTGGTTTTTTAAAACAGCAGCAGAAAAAGCTACTTCTGGTGTCCCAGGATTGGTGCAAAACTTCGCTGAAATGTTGATTGAGTTTGTTGACAATCAAGTTAAAGATAGTTTTCATGGCGAAAGTAAATTAATAGCGCCCTTAGCATTGACTATCTTTTGTTGGGTATTCATGTGGAACTTTATGGATTTGTTTCCAGTTGATATATTGCCACTCATCGGATCAATGATGGGTATTGAATATCTTCGAGTTGTACCTAGTACCGATTTGAATGCTACATTTGCTATGTCTATTTCGGTATTTTGTTTAATTATTTTTTATAGCATTAAAATAAAAGGCCCGATAGGTTTTGCTAAAGAGTTGATGTTCCAACCTTTTGGCCCTTGGTTATTACCGTTTAATTTATTGTTAAAGTTAGTAGAAGAAATTGCCAAGCCTATCTCATTGGCATTACGTCTATTCGGAAACCTGTACGCAGGTGAATTGATTTTTATTTTGATTGCCTTGTTACCTTGGTATATACAGCCGGTATTAAGTTTTCCTTGGGCAATTTTTCACATTTTAATTATTACGCTACAAGCTTTCATATTCATGGTGTTAACCATTGTTTACCTGAGTATGGCGCATGAGCATCATTAATTATTGTTGGACCGTTTTTTTATAACTTTATTAACCGTTTGGAGGTTTCATGGAAATTGCAAAATTAATTGCTGACGTACAAGGCATGACTGCTATCGCAGTAGGTCTAGTTTTGGGTATGGGCGCTTTAGGAACTGCGATAGGCTTTGGTCTATTGGGTGGAAAGTTTTTGGAAGGCGCTGCACGTCAACCTGAAATGGTACCAATGTTACAAGTAAAAATGTTCGTTGTTGCGGGTCTTTTAGATGCGGTAACAATGATCGGTGTTGGTTTGGCATTGTTCTTTACTTTCGCAAATCCATTCCTGTCTGCAGTTACAGCTGCGGCTGCAGGTTAATTGCACACGCGTGTTTAATAGTAACAAGAGGAACGCATCGTGAGTATCAATGCTACTCTGATTGGGCAAATGATTACCTTTGCACTTCTGGTATGGTTTACCATGAAGTACATTTGGCCACCTTTATTTGACTCTTTAGAAGAACGTAAAAAGAAAATTGCCGATGGTTTGGCTGCTGCTGAAAAAGGTCACGAAGAAATTCTGTTGGCCGAGAAAAAAGCCAAAGGTGTTATAAAAGAAGCTAAAGAACAATCTTCAGAGATTGTTAATCTAGCTCAAAAACGCGCTAATGATCTGATTGAAGAATCAAAAGATACCGCTAAACAAGAAGGTGAACGCCTACTTGTAGCAGCAAAAGCACAAATTGAGCAAGAAATTCAACAGGCTAAAGAAGGTTTGCGTCAAGAAGTGGCTGATTTAGCGTTAAGTGCAGCAGAGCAAATTCTGGGTGCTGAAATTGATAAAGCTAAGCATCAAGACATTATTAGCAAAGTTTCTAATCAATTAGGTTAAGCATAATGAGCGAACTAGCAACATTAGCAAGACCCTATGCCGCAGCCATTTTTAAAAGAGCTAAGGAAACTCAATCGGCGACAAAGTGGTCGAAGAGTTTGGCATTTATGTCCGCTATTTTAAAAAACAAGGACATATCTGTTGTAGTTGACAATCCTAAGGTGGACAAGCAAAGATTATCTGCATTGATGCTAGATATCTGTCAAGGGCACGTTAATGAAGAGAATGAAAATTTTCTAAAACTACTGGTTCATAATAATCGCTTACGCTTAGTGCCAACAATTGCGAAGCTTTTTGAGGCTTTTAAAGCCGAAGATGAAGGTTATATGGAAGTCGACGTTATGTCGGCCTATCCTTTGTCGAAAGAAGCCAAGCAAGAATTTACGGCAACCCTAGAAAAAAACCTAGGCAAAAAAATCCATATGAATGTAGCTGTAGATAAGTCATTAATCGGTGGCGTTCTCGTACGCGCGGGCGACAGAGTTATTGACGGATCCATTAAAGGTCGGCTTCAACACATGCAAAAAGCGCTAAAGTGAGAGTGAGAAAAAGCACATGCAATTAAATCCATCTGAAATAAGTGATCTGATTAAAAAGAAGATCGAAAACTTCGACCTAAGTGCCGAAGCGCACACAGAAGGTACTGTCGTCAGTGTGACGGACGGTATTGTTAGAGTACACGGTCTTTCTCAAGCGATGCAAGGCGAAATGCTTGAATTCCCAGGCAATACTTTTGGGATGGCACTTAACCTTGAAAGAGATTCAGTCGGTGTCGTGGTATTAGGTTCATACCAACATATTACTGAAGGCGATGTCGTAAAGTGTACCGGAAAAATTCTTGAAGTACCTGTAGGTGAGGCTTTACTAGGTCGCGTTGTTGATGCACTAGGTAATGCTATTGATGGTAAAGGTGCCATTGAAACCACTGAAACAGCTCCGATCGAAAAAATCGCACCAGGCGTTATTGCTCGTCAATCAGTCGATCAACCTGTACAGTTAGGTTTGAAATCAATTGATGCGATGATTCCAGTAGGACGTGGACAACGTGAGCTTATTATTGGTGATAGGCAAACAGGTAAAACTGCCATTGCTATTGATGCCATTATTAATCAAAAAGGTACAGGTATTAAATGTATCTATGTGGCTATTGGTCAGAAACGCTCATCCATTGCTAATGTTGTTCGCAAACTTGAAGAGCATGGCGCTATGGCGCATACGATTATTGTTGCGGCATCAGCCTCTGAGTCTGCTGCTTTACAATTTATCGCACCTTATACCGGCTGCTCTATGGGTGAATTCTTCAGAGATCGTGGTGAAGATGCTCTAATTATTTATGATGACTTGACTAAGCAAGCTTGGGCATATCGTCAGGTTTCATTATTATTACGTCGTCCTCCTGGTCGTGAAGCTTATCCTGGTGATGTATTTTATTTACACTCACGTTTATTAGAAAGAGCATCGCGCATTAATGCCGCAGAAGTTGAAAGACTAACGGGTGGCAAGGTAAAAGGCAAAACAGGATCACTGACAGCCCTACCTATTATTGAAACGCAAGGTGGAGACGTATCTGCTTTTGTACCAACTAACGTAATTTCGATTACTGATGGACAAATTTTCCTTGAAAGTAATTTGTTTAACTCAGGTATTCGTCCTGCCGTAAATGCTGGTTTATCAGTATCTCGAGTCGGTGGCGCTGCACAAACTAAGATCATTAAGAAATTAGGTGGCGGTACCCGTTTAGATTTGGCGCAATATCGCGAGTTGGCGGCATTTGCTCAGTTTGCTTCTGATTTAGATGAAAGTACACGTAAGCAAATTGAACGTGGTCAACGTGTCACCGAGTTAATGAAGCAAAATCAATATTCGCCAATGTCTGTTGCACAAATGGCAGTGTCACTTTTTGCAGCTAATGAAGGCTTCCTTGATAGCATCGCAGTGAATAAAGTTCTTGATTTTGAATCAGCTTTACATCTGTACATGAAATCGGAGCATTCTGAACTCATGAATAACATTAATGCAACCGGCGATTTTAATAATGAAATTAGCAATGGCTTAAGAACAGCTATTGAATCTTTCGTTAAAACTCATAGTTGGTAAAAGGGTCTTCAAATGGCTGTTGGTAAAGAAGTACGCACCAAGATTGCGAGTATTAAAAATACTCAAAAGATCACTCGCGCAATGGAGATGGTTGCTGCGAGTAAAATGCGTAAAACAAAAGACAGAATGCAAGCATCACGACCATATTCTAAGAAAATTGGCCAGATTATTAAGCATTTGGCGCAAGCCAATCCAGAATATAAACATCCCTATCTGATAACACGAGACGTTAAACGAGTCGGAGTTATTGTGGTAAGTTCTGACAGAGGCTTGTGTGGTGGACTGAATTCAAATCTATTCAGAAACACGCTAAGCCGCCTAGTCGAATGGGAAAATGCTAATATTGAAGTCGATGTTTGTACTATAGGTACAAAAGCTTCAGGTTTTTTTAATAATCTGAAGGTCAATTTAGTTGGTCAGGCTATTAAGTTAGGTGATGCTCCACATCTGAACGATATAATTGGTGTCATTAAAGTCATGCTGATGGCATATGAAGAAGGTCGAATCGATCAATTGTTTATTATTAGCAATGAATTCGTGAATACCATGGTACAGCGCCCAACTGTAGAACAATTATTGCCCATAGTCGCTTCTGAACTTGATGATAAATTGAAAGGTCATTGGGATTATATTTATGAACCTGATGCTAAAGAAGTGTTGGATCATCTGCTGAATCGTTTTGTTGAATCCAAAGTTTATCAGGGTTTGGTTGAGAACAATGCTTGTGAGCAAGCGGCTAGAATGGTAGCAATGAAAAGCGCTTCAGATAATGCCGGAAATCTTATCAGTGAGTTGCAATTGATTTACAACAAAGCTAGACAAGCCGCAATTACTCAAGAAATTTCAGAAATTGTTGCAGGTGCCGCTGCCGTTTAATTCAAGTAAGGGTAGATCTTTGGATCTGCCCAGTTGGTTCGGGTAATTAGAGCAGTCATAAAAGATTGTTATTACGGCCCCATGCAAAATGACACAAAACTTTAGAGGACACAGAATGAGTTCGGGTAAAATCGTACAAATTATAGGCGCGGTTGTTGACGTAGAATTTACACGTGAACAGCTGCCGAAAGTATATGATGCCTTAATCGTAGAAGGCAAAGATCTAGTATTAGAAGTCCAACAGCAATTAGGTGACGGCGTTGTCAGAACTATTGCTATGGGTAGTACGGATGGATTAAGCAGAGGTCTGATAGTCACCAATACTGAAGCACCCATTTCGGTGCCTGTGGGTAAAGAAACCCTAGGTCGAATTATGAATGTTTTAGGACAACCTATTGATGACAAAGGTCCTATTGGTGAAAAAGTTAAATGGGGTATTCATCGTGAAGCACCCAGTTATGCAGAGCAAGCGGCTGCTAACGAACTTTTAGAAACAGGTATTAAAGTTATCGATTTAGTTTGCCCTTTTACTAAAGGTGGTAAAGTTGGTTTATTTGGTGGTGCCGGTGTAGGTAAAACCGTCAACATGATGGAATTGATTCGTAATATCGCCATTGAACATAGTGGATACTCTGTATTTGCGGGTGTAGGTGAGCGTACTCGTGAAGGGAATGATTTCTATCACGAAATGACTGATTCTAACGTAATCGATAAAGTATCGTTAGTTTACGGACAAATGAACGAGCCACCCGGAAATAGATTGCGAGTCGCCTTGACTGGTTTAACCATGGCAGAGTATTTCCGTGATGAAGGTCGTGATGTTTTATTTTTTGTAGATAACATTTATCGCTATACCTTGGCTGGAACTGAAGTATCTGCTTTATTAGGTCGTATGCCTTCAGCGGTAGGATATCAACCTACACTGGCTGAAGAAATGGGTGTTTTACAAGAACGAATCACCTCGACTAAAACAGGTTCTATTACGTCAATTCAAGCGGTCTATGTACCTGCGGATGATTTGACCGATCCTTCACCTGCAACGACTTTTGCTCACTTAGATGCGACGGTGGTTTTATCACGTCAAATTGCAGAGTTAGGTATTTATCCTGCTATTGATCCATTGGACTCAACTAGTCGTCAGCTTGATCCTTTAGTTATCGGACAAGAGCATTATGATGTAGCTCGTAGTGTTCAAGGTATTTTGCAACGTTATAAAGAATTACGCGATATTATCGCTATTTTGGGTATGGATGAATTATCTGAAGAAGATAAGTTGACCGTTTCTAGAGCGCGTAAAATGCAACGATTCTTATCTCAGCCATTCTTTGTTGCTGAAGTATTTACCGGTTCTCCAGGTAAGTATGTATCTTTAAAAGACACCATTGCTGGCTTTAAAGGTATTATCAATGGCGATTACGATGCTATTCCAGAACAAGCTTTTTATATGGTTGGTACCATAGAAGAAGTACTTGAAAAAGCAAAGACATTAAAAGGCTAAGGCAATTTTCCCCTACTTAGCGGTAGGGAAAGATTGAAACAGGTGAACAAATGACCATGACCGTACATGTAGACATCGTAAGTGCAGAAAAAGAGATATTCTCTGGCTTGGCAGAAATGATATTTGCTCCCGCTGAACTGGGTGAGGTGGGGATTTCGCCTCGACATGCTCCATTAATTACCAGATTAAATCCTGGTGAAGTTCGGATTAAAGTAACGGCTAATGAAATCTACCCGTTTTATATATCGGGAGGCTATTTAGAAGTTCAACCTCATCTGATTACTATTTTGGCTGATACCGCCATTAGAGCAAAAGATATTGATGAAGCTGCTGCATTAGATGCTAAGGCCAGAGCTGAAGAAGCCTTGGCTGATAAAACAGGTAAGATTGATTATGTAACCGCTCAAGCTCAATTGGCACAAGCTGTTATGCAATTAAGAACCCTAGATAGATTTAGAAAGCGCGGCGGTTAACAAAAGCCGATGTTTGTTATTGGCAAACTAAAACGCAATCTTATATTTTTAAAAGCCCGGTAACGTTAGTGACGCTATCGGGCTTTTTTGTTTAACAGGACTCATGATGAAGATTACGACTATTATTCTTGCTGCCGGTAAAGGTACGCGTATGTGCTCTCAACTGCCTAAAGTTTTACATCAAATAGCGAATAGATCGCTGTTAAAGCATGTCTATGATATGTGTTGTCAATTACAAAACAATACCATCAAAATTGTTTATGGGCATGGCGCGGATTTAGTCAGAGATACCCTAAAAGAGTTAGACGTTAGTTGGATCGAGCAAAAGCAACAATTAGGTACGGGTCATGCGGTACAGCAAGCCTGTGATCAATTTGCAGATAGCGATACGGTTTTAATTTTATATGGTGATGTACCCTTATTAAAATTGAGTACTGTAAAGGCACTAATTGACAATGTTAGTTATCAGTCTATTGCTTTGTTGACGGTCAATCTTGATGATCCTACGGGTTATGGAAGAATAGTTAGAGACTCTTTAGGGCAGGTGACTAAAATTGTTGAGCAAAAAGATGCAACAGTTGCTGAACAATTAATTAAAGAAGGTAACACCGGTATCATGGCGGTACAGGGGGCGCAGTTAAAGAAATGGTTGAGTCAATTAGGTAATAACAATGCGCAAGGTGAATATTATTTAACGGATGTTATTGAAATGGCCGTTGCCGATGGGGTTGCTGTCATCACGAGTCAGCCTTCATCTGTTGATGAAGTCTTAGGGGTTAATAACCGTATCCAGTTAAGTCACTTAGAGCGTGTTTATCAGACTGATCAAGCAAATAGACTGATGGAACAGGGGGTTACCTTAATGGATCCTGCGCGTTTTGATCTTAGAGGCACGATTGAATCGCTAGGCACGGATATTATCATTGACGTAAATGTTATTTTAGACGGCAAAAATAGCCTAGGTAATAATGTGCGTATAGGTGCTAATACCTATATCAATAATTCTATAATTGCCGATAATGTAGACATCTTAGCAAACTGTATTATCGATAATGCAATAGTTGGGCAAGGAAGTAAGATCGGACCTTTCGCAAGGTTACGTCCTGAAACGGTTTTGGCTGAACAGGTACATATCGGTAATTTCGTAGAAATCAAAAAATCATCGGTTGCATCTGCTAGTAAAATAAATCACCTAAGCTATATAGGTGATGCAACGGTAGGTAGTCACGTTAATATTGGTGCTGGCACCATAACGTGTAATTATGATGGCGTTAATAAATTTAGAACGATTATTGAAGATGGCGCCTTTATTGGATCCGATAGTCAATTGGTCGCTCCAGTGACCATAGGCAAAAATGCCACCATAGGCGCAGGATCAACCATTACAAAAGATAGCCCAGAGCATCAACTGACTTTAAGCAGAGCAAAACAAGTTTCTATTACAAGTTGGCAACGTCCGGTTAAACAGGAAAAATAATATGTGTGGAATTGTAGGTGGAATAGCGCAACGAAATATCGTACCCATATTAGTGGAGGGCTTAAAGCGCCTAGAATATCGAGGCTATGATTCTGCGGGTTTGGCGGTTATTAATGATGGCACTATCTATAGAAAAAGAGAGTTAGGTAAAGTTAAGGGGCTAGAGGATTTATTACAGCTAGATCCTGTTGTTGGAAATATTGGTATAGCTCATACACGATGGGCAACTCATGGCAAGCCCAGTACGGCAAATGCACATCCTCATCTCAGTCGAGATAAAGTGGCGGTAGTACATAACGGTATTATTGAAAATCATGAGCAATTAAGATTATCACTCAAAGAAAGTGGCTATATCTTTACTTCAGAGACGGATACCGAAGTTATAGTGCATCAAATTTATCAAGCCATGGAATCTACGGATGGCTTTTTAAATGCCGTCAAGCAAGCTATAAAATCACTAGAGGGTGCTTATGCCTTGGGCATCATGAGCACAGTCGAGCCTAATACTTTGCTGGCTTGTCGTAAAGGTAGTCCATTAGTGATAGGTGTAGGCATCGGTGAATATTTTATCGCCTCGGATGTAGCTGCATTGTTGCCAGTAACGCAACGCTTTATTTTCCTAGAAGACGGTGATATAGCCTCAATCAGCATTGATAGCTTAGTGATTTATAATAGCGATGGTGAGATTGTTACTCGAGCTATTAAAGAAAGCCAGTTGACAGCTGATTCAGTTGATAAGGGCGACTATCGCCATTACATGCTAAAAGAAATCTATGAACAGCCCTTTGCCATTTCGCAAACGTTGGAAGGTCGATTTATTAATAATCGCTTAGAAGAAAGTGCTTTTGGGCACAATGCCTCTGAGGTATTCGATAATATAAAATCAGTGCAGATTTTAGCCTGTGGTACGAGTTATCATGCAGGACTCGTTGCACGGTATTGGTTTGAAAAATTAGCGAGAGTTCCTTGTCAGATAGAAGTGGCTAGTGAGTTCCGCTACCGTCATCCTGTTTTACTGCCCGATACACTGATCGTAACTATTTCTCAATCAGGTGAAACAGCCGATACCTTAGCAGCATTACAAGAAGCCAAAAAATTAGGCGCAAAATATTCGCTAGCCATTTGTAACGTGCCTGAAAGTTCATTGGTTAGAGAGTCTGATCTAGTCTTAATGACGCGCGCTGGCCCAGAGATTGGCGTGGCTTCAACTAAAGCGTTTACTACACAATTAGCGACCTTAATGCTATTGGTCATGGCTATCGGTAGACGCTTTGAAATGACAGAACAAGTAGAGCAAAAAATTACCTCGGAATTATTTCGTCTACCTGGCAATATTGAAAAAGTACTGCAATTGAATGAAGAAATTAAGGTCTTAGCCGAGCAGTTTTCTGAAAAACAACATGCTTTATTTTTGGGTAGAGGCTCTCATTATCCGATAGCAATGGAAGGCGCTCTAAAATTAAAGGAAATTTCTTATATTCATGCCGAAGCTTATCCTGCTGGTGAGTTAAAGCATGGGCCTTTAGCCTTGATAGATGCCGATATGCCGGTTATTACGGTAGCACCCAATAATAGTCTGTTAGAGAAACTAAAATCAAACATACAGGAAGTGAGTGCCAGAGGAGGGCAACTTATTGTGTTTATGGATGAAACCTTAGTAACTGCAAGCGATGTTAATGTACAAATTGTAAAAATGCCACAAGTTGAAAATGAAATTTCACCAATTATTTACACCATACCTTTACAGTTATTGTCTTATCATGTTGCAGTATTAAAAGGTACAGATGTTGATCAACCTAGAAACTTGGCCAAATCAGTGACTGTGGAATAGTGTCTGGCGATAATTATCTTGTCCGGCTACCCACTTAAGACGGGACGGTTTAGCTCAATCGTTCATTTTTAGATAGGGTTCTTCTAGGCGCAGACGAAGGGCGAAGGGTTAAGTCTAGTATCTGTCACGCCTTAAGTTGCTAACCTCCTAGGCTTAACCTTTAACCCTGAACCTTTCGTCTGGGTTGAAACTGTCTCGCTTTAAGTTGGTAGCCCAATTGAGGAATTAATAAAGTTATCCTCAGGTCCTGTGGATAACTCTGTGTATTAAGACTTTATAGAGAGGCTAAGTCACTAATTTTTAGCACCGTTTCTTAGATGGTACAAATTTTATACAATCACTTTCCGTAATATAAAATCAATGACTTACCATTAATTACGTCATGTTAGTTAATAAATAATGATTAACTATTCGGTGTTATATAGACTCCTATTAATCTGTGTATAACTGATCAAAAATAGTTGCCTACTTTTACATTGTCAAGTTACAAAGCCGGCTATTCTAGCATGGTCTGTCGGAATCACGGCGACAGGGACGTATAATGATTACCATTTATGGCGCTGAATGCCTCATTCCGAGGGGGATGACGGTTTATGAGAGCTGAGTTTGGAAACCAGCTGTGATAGCATGCTTGACCTGCGGAACTACTCGCCCTTGGTTACATGACGAATAGCTAGAAAAGAGGTCTGCTAAATTCAAAGAGACTGTAGGGTTCTTTTTTTCATGATCTTTCATAAAAGCAGGCTATGCGACAATATGCCACATTTCCTTTATTCAGTTTTATCGTTAATATAGCTGCAACTCTTGAGATGCAAACTTCCTCCTCGGAATTCAGAGTTTTATATCCTTCTTTTAATGCGGCTAATTAGCCGCATTTTTTTGCTTATTGTTTCATCTTCTTTTGTAAATACCCGTGCTGCGACAATATGCCACATTCCCTTTACTTATTTTTATCGTTAATATAGCTACAACTCTTGAGATGCAAACTTCCTCCTCGGAATTCAGAGTTTTATATCCTACTCTTCAATGCGGCTACCTAGCCGCATTTTTTTTGCCTGCTGATTATCAATTAAACTTACTACTCGCATTATCTTGATGTAAGTAGGCTTTATAACAAAGACCCCATCAAAGATCGCTACCGAAAACAACCATCTCTTCTTGTCGATCTATAGGAATGCCTGCGGATAAAGTACAAGACCCCCTAAGCAGTTTATCAAGGTGAACCAAATCCAATAGCTTATGACGCATGACAGAAATTACGCGCTGCGTAACATTAGTAGATAAATTATTTATTAAATTGGCTAAGATATTTATTTTAAAAATAATTTAATAAAAAATTAAATCTAATAACTAATTACTACGAATAAAGTTTATTTAATATAAATACATTTAATGTAAACGCTTATTGACACAATACCCGATGGGGAGTAGTCTGGCTGTCAAGCAATCGATTTCAAATTGCTTACAATTATGATTATTTTAGTAATTATTGGATAAGAATATGGATGCTGCTATAAAACTAATTACTCACATTGAGTGAGTATGAAAAATAATGTTTTATCCACATTATTCATAAAGCGACTGTATTTTTAACAATGCACCAATGGATTTTTGAAGCTGCTTATTATAAAGCGATGAGCAGAAACTTTGAACCAGGAGCGGCGCTAAATGACTGGCTGCTTGCCGAACAGGAATTTATGAAAATGTTAATTAGTGATTATCTCAATATTTGCTCAGAAGATGGCGGTTTAACTTTTATAGGTCTACAGCGTTTTGCAAAATCGTTAGGGATTGAAAATGCAGAAAACTTTACCTTAGAAGATGAATTGATTCATGCTATTCAAATAATCATGCATCAAGATCCGTGTTTCAATAGTCGTTTATACAATCATTGTAATATAAGCGAACCTTGTTTATGGAGAGCTGAGTGCAAGAAACTGATTGCTTATCATCTCTAAGTTTTCATCATAAGGTTAAAAGCACCGGCTTCCAGCCAGTTAGTTTTAGCTGGTGAAATAGGCTACCAATTTAAGACGGAACAAGTCATTTTATAATGCCTTCGCTGCGAGACAGGGGTCGAGTAGTCCCCATAAGCGATAGTGCATGTGTTTTCACGGAGCGTCTCTTTGCGTAGTGAAAATACAGGCTTTACGAAATCGCGTCGAGCCATTGGAGAGCATGTGAGCCATCCCTTGTTGGCTGGCGAACGAGTGACCAGGACGGCTGGGGCTTGCGTAGCAATTTAATTTGTCGCGGTATTTTTGAGGATTTCCACGCTGGGAGTAAGGGAAGTCTTTGCTCAAAA
>TBL_comb48_EPIDRAFT_1000661_pt1 | contig 26603 bp, 24 predicted proteins | sample TroBogEpilimnion_37_FD_10681 | JGI IMG/M metagenome (IMG submission 10681) | reverse complement strand
GACCGCTCATGCCGATTGGTTCACGTACATCCTCTTGTCCGTCGATAATGAATTCTTGAACAAGAATGTGCAGAATCTGCTGGTCAGTTGGGATATTGATTGCTTTTGCCGTCTCCAGCACACGCTCTACATCTCCAGAGCCAACTTCTTTATCGCGAATAGCCACCATACCGCTCGAGTTAAAACTCACAATGTGATTACCAGCGATACCTGTAAAGACTTGCACAATCTGACGGTCGGCCATTACCTCAGCCTCTTCAAGCGCCTTCTGAATCGACTGAACAGTTGCTTCAATATTGACTACGACACCCTTCTTTAAGCCTTTAGAAGCAGTTTGACCAACACCAACTACGTTGAATTGACCATCAGGAGCTAATTCAGCAACCAAGGCAACGACCTTGGAAGTTCCAATATCTAAACCAACCAAAATATCGCGATTGTCTTTACTCATTGCTATTCCTCATTGCTTCAGCTCACTTTTTTTGCTATCTACTTCATTCTTTTTCAAACTTGCAGAAGCAAGATGAACTGCGAAACCATTTGCATAACGCAAATCAACTGCATCTACTCGATTCGCCCACTTCTCTTGAACTTGTGGCCAGTATTTAAATAAACGCGCCACACGCTCTTCTGTTAAATTTTTATCGGAGCTTTCTTCATCACGCCCAAACTCAACCTTCATACCATTTGAGAGTTTTACGTGCCATGCATAACGCTCGGTGAGAGCAAGACTAGTTACCTCTGCACCCCAAGGCTTGAACCAATTGTTGGCTCTTTCGTAAAGACTCATCACTTCCTTGCCAGCATCCTCAGGACCAGAGAAGTCCACTAAGCGCACATCGTCACTCACTTCTGAAACACGCCCAGTAAAAAGTTCGCCATGAGTATTCATGAGGGTGTGGCTATCAGCTCCACCCCATGTTCCAAAAGGCTTTTGCTCTTCAATACTGACTACCAATCCATTTGGCCAGACTCGACGTACGTTAGCGTGACGTACCCAAGGCATGCTTTCAAAACCACGCTTCACATCCTCCAAGCGAACGCTGAAGAAATTACCTTGCACTGTTTCTAGAACCTGCTGCTTAACGATAGGCTTATTAATATGCTTCAGAGTTTGACCGGCAACCGGCTCAATTTGAATCTGCTTTAAAGCAAAAACTGGTCTTTGGCTTAACCAAACCAAAATCCCAATTACCAAGATCACTACAAAGCAACGGATCAAGAAACGGCTTAGTTTCTGCATACGATCTGAGTGATTCCAAAGAGGAGCCATTAGCATTGAGAAGATTTCACCGAAGCGATCCATGAAGTTACTCATGCCTAGCACCTTCTTTTTGCGGCAATGTTTGACTTAGCAACCAAATCACTAAATCCGCATACTCAATACCAGCAGCTTTAGCAGCCATTGGAACCAAAGAGTGGGATGTCATTCCAGGGGAAGTATTCATCTCAAGCAAATATGGCTTACCTGTTTTTTGATCCAACATCACATCAGCGCGGCCCCACGTGCGGCAACCCAAGGCTTTATAAGCAGCTAAAGCCAATTCTTGGACAGCAGAATTCACTTCAGGCGCAAGACCAGTGGGACATAAATACTGAGTTTCATTAGAGAAGTACTTATTATGAAAATCATAATTTGCTTGAGGTGGAATAATTTTGATCACTGGCAAAGCTTCGGCTGTTTTACCTTCACCAATTAGTGGGCAAGTTAATTCGTCGCCAATGATACAAGTCTCTGCAATCACTTTTTTATCTAAACCTGCTGCAAGCTTATAAGCAGCTGGTAACTCATCCACTGATTTCACCTTGGTTAAGCCCAAAGAAGAACCCTCATGGGCTGGCTTTACTATTAAAGGTAAGCCCAAATGCTTGACGACTGCATTCCAATCGCTATCGGCAGTTAACTCTTCATATTCAGGAGTTGCAAGTCCGTTACTGATCCAAACTTGCTTAGTAACAATCTTATCGATTGCTAAAGCAGAGGCTAAGACGCCACTGCCCGTGTATGGCAACTCTAATAAATCGAGAAATCCTTGAATAGTGCCATCTTCACCAAAGCGGCCATGCAAAGAAATAAATACCCGGTCGAAGTTTTCTTTTGCTAATTCTGTGGGGCAGCGCAAACCTGTATCGAAAGCATATGCGTCAACACCTTTTGCACGCAGGGCCTCCAATACGCCATTACCAGACATCAGGGAAATTTCTCTCTCACCGGATTTACCGCCTAGCAATACGCCAACGCGACCCAATGACTTGAGATCTAGGTGAGCTAAGCCAGCCTTCACGCGCTCACCCCAGGAGCTCAAATTAGCACCCGCCTTAGACATGCTTTGCCTCCGACAATGTATGTGGCAAAGTAGAAATGGATCCGGCACCCATCGTAATTAATACATCTCCATCTTTTAAAACGTGGCTTAATTTTTCTGGCATCTCTGCTACGTTTGCAGCATAAGCAACAGCACTGGTATTTAATAAGGCCTTGAAATTCTTATCCTCGGCAATAGCTGCCTTCATTAAGCTCTTGCTATCTGCCCCTGGAATCTTTGCCTCACCCGCCGGGTAGACATCCGTCAAGACCAATGCATCAAAATTTTTGAGGACCTGTACAAACTCACCAAAGCAATCACGCGTTCTCGTAAAGCGATGTGGCTGGAACGCCAAAACGAGACGGCGATCTGGGTATGCACCTCTCGCTGCAGCTAAGGTCGCTGCCATTTCTACTGGGTGGTGACCGTAGTCATCTATCAAGGTAAAGCTACCACCAGATACTAGTGGAATCTCTCCGTAACGCTGGAAGCGTCGACCGACACCACTGAAATCTGAGAGCGCTTTAGTTATGGCTTCATCACCTACACCCAACTCTGTCGCTATACCAATTGCAGCCAAGGCATTACGTACGTTATGCAAGCCAGGTAAATTGAGAGTGATATTTAAGGGGCCAGGTTTATTACCATGTCTGCGTACCGTGCGACGATCAACCGTGAAATGCATCTGTGTGCCTTCCGCACGAATATTACTTGCGCGAATATCGGCATCATCTGACATGCCATAACGCAGCACCGGCTGAGATACAAATGGAATGATGTCACGTACATTTGCATCATCGATACATAGTACCGCCACACCATAAAAGGGCATGCGCTGAATAAACTGTACAAATGCTTGCTTTAAGCGCGCCATATCGTGCTGATAGGTATCCATGTGATCAGCATCGATATTGGTTACTACTTCCATTGCTGGGAATAGCTGCAAGAATGAAGCATCTGATTCATCTGCTTCAACCACGATGAAGTCGCCACGACCTAAGCGTGCATTAGCACCCGCAGAATTAAGCTTGCCGCCAATTACAAAAGTAGGGTCTAAACCGCCTTCAGCCAATACCGATGCAACTAAACTAGTGGTGGTAGTTTTGCCATGTGTGCCAGCAATTGCAATGCCTTGTTTAAGACGCATTAACTCGCCCAACATCACTGCACGCTGAATCACTGGAACCTTCGCTGCGCGTGCAGCCAATACCTCTGGATTATTTCCAGCAACTGCGGTAGAAATGACTACAGCTTCAGCGGTACCAATATTCTTAGGATCATGCCCAATATGAATGACTGCACCCAACTCTCTAAGGCGCTTGGTAACTGCACCATCAGCAAGATCTGATCCTGAAACTTGATAACCTAGATTGAGCAGCACTTCAGCGATACCACTCATGCCAGCGCCACCGATGCCAATGAAGTGAATTTGCTGAACAATATGCTTCATATTCCTACCCCCGCACATTCTGAACATACTTCCGCTACTCGCTGGGTAGCGTGTGGTTTGGCTAAAGCATGCGCGCGTAATGCCATCTCTTTTAATTCTTCACGATTGAGGTTTTGAATCATCATTGCTAAATCTTGTGGATTGAGAGATTGCTGTGGCAATAAAACCGCCGCTTTAGCATCTGATAAGAATTTTGCATTTGCAGTCTGGTGATCATCAATTGCATACGGGAAAGGAATCAAACAGGAGGCAACACCACAAGCCGCTATTTCAGAAACTGTCATAGCGCCAGAACGGCAAATCACTAAATCAGCCTGTGCATATGTGGCTGGCATGTCATCAATGAATGGGCGAATATCTGCAACTACCTCCAATTCAGCATAGCGTTTTTGCAGATCTGCTAAATGTTTATCCCCAGCCTGATGGATCACCTTAGGGCGAGATTCCTTAGGAATCAATGCTAGTGCAGCAGGAATATTTTCATTTAAAGCTGCAGCACCTAAGCTACCACCCACAACCAGGATTGACAGTGGGCCTTGACGCTGGTCATAACGAGCTGCAGGCGCAAGCATATGATCAAACTCTTCACGAATAGGATTGCCTACCCACTCTGCGTTTGCCATTGTCTCCGGAAATCCAGTTAGAGTGCGCATTGCAATTTTGCTCAACGCACGATTAGCACTCCCGGCCACCGAATTTGCCTCATGTAACACTAATGGGCGCTTCAAAAATTTAGTTACTAAGCCACCAGGGAAAGTAATATAGCCGCCCATTCCTAAAACCACATTAGGTCTTAAGCGACGCATAATCTTCCAGCTTTGGAAACATGCACGCATCAAGTTGATAGGTAGCATCAATTTCGTCTTTAATCCCTTGCCGCGTAGACCACCAAATTCGACTGCCTCAAAAGGAAAATCACAAGACTTCACAAGACGATATTCCATGCCCGCTTGATTGCCCAACCAAGAGACATTCCAACCACAAATCCGCAAATATTCAGCGACAGCAAGTCCTGGGAAGATATGCCCACCAGTACCACCAGCCATCACTAGAATTGAGGGTTTTGTCAAAGCTTCCCTCCGCGCATCAAGATGCGATTTTCAAAATCGATTCGCAGCAGCATCGCAAAAGCAACTGCGTTCATCAAAATGCCTGAGCCACCGTAACTTACTAATGGCAAGGTCAAGCCTTTCGTTGGAAGCAGTCCGAGATTAACGCCCATATTGATGAATGCTTGCCAACCAATCCAAATTGCGACGCCTTTAGCAGCAAGACCTGCAAAGCTACGATCTAACTGCAAAGCAGTGCGGCCAATTAAGAAAGCGCGACGCACAATCCAATAAAACAAAAAGATCATGACGACAACACCAACAAAGCCAAGCTCTTCACCAATCACAGCCATGATGAAGTCAGTATGGGCTTCTGGTAAATAATGTAATTTTTCGACGCTACCGCCAAGTCCTGTACCAAACCACTCGCCGCGACCGAAGGCCATGAGTGAGTGGGTTAACTGATAGCCCTTATTAGCAGCGTTATCTACTTGCCATGGATCCATAAATGCCAACATCCGTCCACGACGAAACGGGGAGAGCGCAATCATGGTTGCGCCACTCATCAAACCAACCAGAATCAAGCCACCAAACAACTTAGCGTTAATGCCGCCCAAAAAGAGAATTCCAAACGCAATTAATGCAACCACCACGAATGCACCCATGTCTGGTTCAGCCATGAGCAAGCCTCCGACTAGAGCAACTGCAATACCCATAGGCAGCATGCCCTTAACAAAGGAATGAAGATATTCTTGACGCTGAACGGTGTAGCTAGCGGCGAAGATCACTGCAGCAAATTTCATTAACTCAGATGGCTGAAAGTTCATTAAGCCCAATGGAATCCAGCGCTTAGCGCCATTCACACCCTTGCCCACACCAGGGATCAGAACGGCTATCAGCAATAAAACCGTAAATCCAAAAATCACTGGCGAATAGCGATCCCATACCTTAGTAGGAATCTTGAATGTCCAAATACCAACCCCAATGGCAATTGCTAAAGAAATGAAGTGGCGAATCAGGAAAAAATTGCTACTGTAGTTAGCGTACTTCGGTCCATCAGCCAAGGTAATCGAGGCGGAGTACACCATCACTAAGCCAATCAGCATTAGCGAGAGAACGGCCCAAACGAGCAACTGGTCGTAATCCATCATGCGCGAGCGAGTCTGCTCTACACCTGAAACCGCATCTCGTAAACCAGTACGGAAATTATCAATTCCGCCGCGCGAGAAATTCCAGAAACGGTTTAGATCAAGACGATTTTCAGGAAATAACTTTTCTTTTAAGTTCACGCCTGAACTCCTTCAAATTGCATTCCCAATTCTTCGACTTCTGCAGCAAATACTTGAGCACGCTCAATATAGTCCCGGAACTGATCTAAGCTTGCACAAGCCGGAGAGAGTAATACCAAGTCTCCAGAGATTGCTTGTGATGCCGCAGCCTGAACAGCAGACTTCAGATCACCACAATTTGTGCTTTGAATACCAGAACCTAGAACTTCACCAATTGCGGGCCCATCTTTACCAATCAAGAAAATGCCTTTAACAAAACGTAAGGCTGGCTCACGCAATGGACTGAAATCCTGTCCCTTACCTTCACCTCCAGCAATTAGCCAGATACGCTTGCCAGATTCATTACTACCAAGGCCATTTAATGCGGCAACAGTTGCACCTACATTAGTACCCTTACTGTCATCCACATACTCAACGTCTTTCACAATCGCAATACTTTGGACCCGATGTGGTTCACCGTGATAATCACGCAAGCCATGTAAAAGCACATTCATTGGTAAATTAGCAGCGCGTGCTAAAGCAAGTGCTGCCAAGGCATTTAATGCGTTATGACGGCCACGAATTCTCAAGGCATCTGCTGGAATCAAGCGCTTAAGTCGCAATGGCTCTTCTTCTTCAACAGCGGCAGACTTACGGCGACGTTTAGGTTTAGGCTCAACATCCTCGTCTACTTCAGCCCAGACCAGCCAATCAATTCCGCCTGCACGTAAATCATGCTCAATGCCAAAGGCGCCTTGCTCATCTGGACGATTGGAGCCAAAAGTCACAATAGATTTCTCTACCTTTTGCTCTTCAGAAAGAAGACTCATTACTAGAGGATCATCACGATTCAAAATACATACCGTACTGTCGCCAAATATTTTTGCTTTAGCTATTGCATAAGCCTGCATGTCGCCATGCCAGTCCAAATGGTCTTGAGTGAGATTGAGAACGGTTGCAGCAGTTGCATTAAGTGTATGCGTATAAACCAGTTGGAAGCTTGATAACTCAAGCACCCATACATCAGGCATATCTTCAATTTGATCTGCTGTATCTAAGCAGCTCATCAGCTTATCTAGAGCTGCAGGACTAATGTTTCCTGCAATAGCTACTTTTTTACCTGCACGCTCACAGAGTTGCCCAGTTAATGCAGTGGTCGTTGTTTTTCCATTGGTGCCAGTGATTGCTAACACCGCAGCAGCATAGCCCGAATCTTGCTCCTCGTTTTTAGCCATGCGATCTAAGGCGGAAATTGCACGAGCAAAAAATTCAATCTCGCTCCAAACATCGATTTGCGCTTGATCCGCTTTCTCTAAGAATGATTTGGTTGGCTCTTGAAGCGGTGAAAGGCCTGGGCTAATACCAATCACATCAATATTTTTGAGTAAGTCATCGCTTAAAGGGCCGAAACAAATATCCCTCAATCCAGCAGTTTTTAGCTCTTCAAGCCAGGCATGTTGGCGCTCAGTAAATTTAGATTGATCACGAGTATCAGCCAAACGTACCTGCGCACCATTACGAATACACCACTTTGCCATAGCTACACCAGATTCACCCAGACCTAATATCAGGAATCGGTGTGGTGCTTGATAGCCTTCATCAGCCATGAAAGCTAAATTTGCAAAGGTGTTTTCTAGAATCAACATATTTACTTTTGGTTTACCGTAACTTCAAGCTAGACAAGCCAATTAAGACTAAAAGAATAGTGATGATCCAGAAGCGCACAACTACTTGTGTCTCTTTCCAGCCACCTAATTCAAAATGATGATGCAATGGAGCCATACGGAAAATACGGCGGCCTTCGCCAAAATGTTTTTTAGTGAGCTTGAACCAAAATACTTGGAGCATCACTGAAACTGTTTCAGCAACAAAAATTCCGCCCATTACAAATAAGACAATTTCTTGACGCACAATAACGGCGATAGTGCCAAGCGCACCACCTAAGGCGAGGGCTCCCACATCACCCATAAAGACTTGTGCTGGATGAGCGTTGTACCAGAGGAAAGCTAAACCAGCACCACCCATTGCGCCGCAGAAGATTAGCAATTCGCCAGCGCCAGGGATATAAGGAAATAATAAGTACTTGGCATAGATAGCATTACCCATCACATATGCAAATGCGCCTAGGGCAGCGCCAACCAAAATGACTGGCATGATGACGAGGCCATCAAGACCATCGGTGAGATTGACAGCATTGCTACTACCAACCATGACTAAGTAACTCAAAATAATGAAGCCCAGTATTCCTAATGGGTAGCTGACTTCTTTCATAAATGGAATCAGTAAATTCGTTTTTGCAGGAAGATCTAAGGCAAACCCACTTCTCAGCCACTCATAAAATAATTGCAATACTTTGAGGTTATTCACTTCAGAGACAGAAAATGCAAGATAGATCGCTGCAAATAAACCAATTAAGGTTTGCCACAAGAATTTTTCTCTTGAAGCCATGCCCTTAGGGTCCTTGTAAACCACCTTACGATAGTCATCTACCCAACCGATTAAGCCAAATCCAAAAGTAACGATCATTACAATCCAAATAAATCGATTACTGAGATCGGCCCACAACATGCATGAAATGAAAATACCGATCAATATCAGAACGCCACCCATGGTTGGAGTGCCCGATTTCACTAAATGGGTTTGTGGACCATCAGTACGCACTGCCTGACCCATTTTTAAGGCGGTTAATTTACGGATGACCCATGGTCCTGCAGCTAAGCCAATAAGCAACGCAGTTACTGTTGCCATCACGGCCCTAAAAGTGATGTAGTTAAACACTCGGAAAAATCCGAAATCATCTTGTAACCATTGCGCCAATATTAAGAGCATGTTTTAGCCTCCTCTAACAAGGCTTGTACTACACGCTCCATGCGCATAAATCGCGAACCCTTAACCAAAATATTGAGATGTTGATTGCTGCCACTAGACTGCGCATGCAATGCATCTCTCAATTGAGCAATCAAGCTATCTACGTCTGAAAAATGGATAGCGCTGGATGAAGTCGTACTAGCTGCCTTATTAAATCCCTGAAGAGCAAACTGACATTGCTCACCTAAAGCAAATAATTTTGAGATGCCTTGCTCAGCAGCATAAGCACCAACCTCGCGGTGGAATTCTGGGCCTTGATTACCAACTTCACCCATATCACCTAAGATCAACCATGATAGGTTGCCGGATTGCTTTAGGGCATCAATAGCAGCTCTTACAGAATCAGGATTAGCGTTATAGCTATCATCAATCAGCGTACGATGAGAATCAATTGCTTTAGCTTGCATGCGTCCATTTACTGGCGAAAAAGCTTCAAGACCTTCCTTAATCTTTTGAAGGCTGACACCTGCAGCGATTCCTACAGCGCTTGCAGCGAGTGCATTACGGACGTTATGACTACCTAAGGTATTTAACTGAACCTCGACAGTACCTAATTCAGTTTGAATCTGTACAAGCCCATTACTTAACAGACTTCCCGTTACCGCAGCAGTAGTTTTGGTCTGGGCAGAGCTTAGTACAAAGTCAATTACCTTACGACCCGCAGCAGCTTCACGCCAAACATTCGAAAATTCTGAATCTGCCGGGAATACAGCAACTCCATCACTTGGCAACGCACGAATCGCATCAGAGTGCTCTTCTGCTACTGCTGCGACCGTGGCCATAAACTCTTGATGCTCACGCTGTGCATTATTGATTAATGCAATATTCGCTTGTGCAATTGCGGCTAACTGTGCAGTTTCACCTGGGTGATTCATGCCAAGCTCAACCACTGCAAGTCGATCTGTAGAGCGCAATTTCAAGAGCGTTAAGGGCAAGCCAATATCGTTATTCAGATTACCTTTAGTTACCAAGGTATATTGCTCACCTACCGCAGATTTGAAAATAGAAGCAATCATCTCTTTAACAGTAGTCTTACCATTGCTACCAGTAACCAATGCCAAAGGAATCGGGTGAATTGCGCGCCATGCTTTTGCTAAATTACCTAAGCCAACACGGGTATTCGAAACGCAAATAGCCGGAAGGTCTGCTGGGCATTGGTCTTGATTGCTAATGAGAGCTGCACCAGCGCCAGCTTTAGCTACATCAGATAAAAAGTCATGTGCATCAAAACGCTCACCTACTAATGCCACAAATAATTCATTACGCTCAATCTGACGACTATCAGTGCCGACTCGAGAAATCACTATTTCTTTGGCGCTTGCTCCAGAAGCATTAATTAAGATGCTTCCTGGCAACATCGCTTGCGCTTGAGAAAGGCTTGTCATAATAGACATTAGATTCCGCCCCCAGCTGCCAAACGAATATGTTCTTGATCAGAGAAATCAAATCTCTTGCCATTAGTTTCCTGGGTAGTTTCGTGACCCTTACCAGCAACTAAAACAATATCCAATGCATCTGCTTGACGAATTGCAGCCATGATGGCTGATGCACGATCTGTAATCATTTGGATATTCTGTGCATCTGCCTTCATACCACTGCGAATCATCTGCATGATAAGTTGCGGATCTTCAGAACGGGGATTATCACTAGTAATCAGAATCTGATCTGCATTACGTTCAGCAACAGCACCCATCAGACTCCGCTTACTTGCATCTCGATCTCCACCACAGCCAAATACACACCACAATCTTCCGCCGCGTTGCTCGGCGATTGGACGCAATGCTTGTAAAGCCTTCTCCAAAGCGTCCGGCGTATGTGCATAATCTACAACCGCTAGTAAACCTTCTGCCTTGTGCTGCTTACCAAGAGGAATTAACTCCATACGACCAAGCACTGGATTCAAGTGGCTGATTTTCTTAGCTGCATCTTCAATACTGATGCCCTGTGTCAGTAATACAGCCCAAACTGCAAGGGCATTACTTAAATTGAATTCACCTAGTAAAGGAATGTGTAGTTGAACACTGCCTATGCTTTCACAAGTAAAAGTAGAGTCGTATCCAGAACCAGACAGCACAGTATCTTTTGCACAAATGCGTTGCAAGCGATCGCCAAATTTTTCAAAGCCTTGAAATGCAGAATGCGATAGCGCATATGCCCAAACCTGTAAGCTATCTTTCACCAATAAATTCATGGCTAATTCACGACCAAAAGCATCATCTAGGTTAATGACAGCATGCTGAAGCCCAGCTTGCTGAAATAATTTTGCCTTTGCCTCGGCATAATCAGCCATACTACCGTGATAATCCAAATGATCTTGCGTCAAATTAGTAAATACTGCGCAATTAAATTCAGTCCCGGCGACGCGCTCTTGGTGTAAGGCGTGCGAGGATACCTCCATCACCACTTGCTTTGCTCCAGCCTTATGCAACTCCGCTAGCTGGGTCTGTAACTTAGGGGCATCTGGGGTGGTATAGCCAGTTTGAACTAATGCGCCAGGGAAGCCAGTTCCCAGCGTGCCCAAAACTGCAGTGCGATGATTGCTAGCATCTAGCGCTTGAGCAAGCCACTGCGTGATACTAGTTTTGCCATTAGTACCAGTAACACCAATAATTTTTAGCTGTTTGCTTGGATGCTCGTACCATTGAGCGCATAGCTCACCTGCTTTTTCCGCAAGATGATCAACGGCAAAACATTGGGGGTGATCTATAAATTGCGTGCTCATTCCTGCTGGATCAAAAACTACAACAGCTGCACCTCCCTCTAGGGCAGAATTTATAAATTGACGGCCATCACGCAGGGCATTTCCATGCCCAACTGGATAGGCAAAAAAGATATCGCCAGGCTGAATCTGGCGACTATCTGCACACATTTTTGCGGAGGAATTCGCTAGTGTGTGCAAGTGGTCAATCAAATGATTGGTGTCTATTTTCAAGTCCACCCTCATCGCTTCAAAGCCACGCGTTGAGCCTGCGCATTTGCAGTTTGAATTTCTGGCACACTCTTTTCTTCCAGTGCCATTTGCTTGACATTATTGTCTGGCAAGACATTTAATGAACGGAGCGTCTCTCCAACAATGGTTGAGAATACGGGCGCTGCAACATCTCCGCCGTAGTGACTACCGCCGGTAGGTTCATCAATCATTACCGCAACAACAATTCGAGGCGCGCTAATTGGAGCAAGTCCAGCAAAGTAAGCGCGATAAGAATTGCCATATCCCTTGCCAACTAATTTATGTGCAGTACCTGTTTTTCCACCAACACGATAGCCCTCACTCTGCGCTTTGACAGCGGTACCACCAGGCTCAGTTACCGCTTCCATCATGTTGCGCATCTCGATTGCAGTTTTAGGCGAAAGCACTTTAGTGCCAGGCTTGAATTCAGGACTACGTTCAATCGTTAAAGGAACTAACTCACCGTCGCGAGCGAATACTGTGTATGCACGCGCCACCTGAAAGAGTGATGCAGAAATACCGTAGCCAAACGCAATACGCGCCTGATCCGTAGGCATCCATTTTTTAAATGGATGTACCGTTCCAGCAACTGCACCAGGAAATCCGATTTTTGGTGACTGACCCAAACCAACTGCCGTATAAAAGTCCCACATTTCTTCAGGGGAGAGGTTGTTCATAGCAATCTTGGCAGTGCCGATATTGCTCGACTTTTGAATAATTTGCGCGACTGTTAAATTGTCATAAGGATGGGTATCTGTAATAGGTTTAGGACCCACTAAATATTTCGCACCAATCACCATATTAGTATCGGGCTTAATTGCGCCCTTTTCTAACGCAATAGAAATGGTTAATGGCTTGATAGTAGAGCCAGGTTCGAAGGTATCGGTCAACACACGATTACGCAATTGTTCGCCTGTTAAATAGCGACGATCATTTGGGTTATAGCTTGGGTAATTTGCTAGAGCTAAGATTTCACCGGTTTGCGTATCAAGTACCACAGCACCACCCGCTTTAGCGTGATGCTGCATTACTGCGTCTTTCACAGCGTTGTATGCCAAGAACTGAATCTTGCTATCAATAGAAAGATTCAGGTCTTTACCGTTTTGCGGTAACTGCAAAATCGCGACGTCCTCGACCACCCTACCCAAGCGATCAACTACCACACGTCTTTGTCCTGGATGACCAGCTAACTCGGCCTCACGAGAAAGCTCCATGCCTTCTTGACCTTTATCGTTCACGTTAGTGAAGCCGACCACGTGCGCCATTGCCTCACCCTCTGGATAGAAGCGGCGATATTCATTATTAAGACCAATGCCCGGAATTTCCAATTGCTTAATTTGCTGCGCAACTTCGGGATCTACTTGGCGCTTTAAGAAGATCTGTTTGCGCTCTTCTTTCAATTTCTTACGCAAGTCAGCTTCACTCATTTGCAACAAGCTTGCCAACTTTTTAACTTTGTCAGCAGCCAAATCATCCGGCACCGTATCGTTATAGGCAATAATCGACTTAGCTTCTAAGCTAGTTGCAATCACCTGACCATTACGATCCAAAATTTTTCCGCGACTAGCAGGTAACTCTAATTCACGCTGAGTACCACGCACACCCTTTGCCTCATAGAACGCATTGCCCGGACCCTGAATCCAAAATGCACGTAGCAATAGCATCATGAATACAAAGAATAAGAGGAATAGCATCAAACGCGACCGCCACATTGGCAGACGCAACACTAAATTAGGCGTAGTAGAGAAACCAACCGGCCTCATTTAGCCTCCTTTAAATACAAAGTACGCTCAGGAGAAATCGGGGACATATGCAATTGATTACGGGCAACGTCACGAATACGTGCAGACTTAGAAAGATTGCGCTGCTCATACTCCAAGCGTAACCACTCTTGATTTAACTTACGCTCTTCAATTTGGGCACGCTCTTGAAGAATGAATAGTCTGCGCGCACTCTGCTGAGCTGCTACCAGTGATAAGGCGCAAATTAATAGTAGAGCAAGAAGGGTTAACGTAGCACGATTCATACTGCTACCCCCATACGCTTCTCTACTACGCGCATAATTGCTGAGCGCGCCCGAGGATTCTCAGATATCTCGATATTGCTTGGCTTAACACGCCCAATAATTTCTAATGCACTTTGTGGCAAATCTTTTTCCCGTACAGGCAATCCACGTGGTACCTCTACTTTTGTATGGGCTTGCATAAACTGCTTCACGATACGGTCTTCGAGAGAATGAAAACTAATGACTGCAAGTCTTGCGCCAGGCTTTAATAATTTCAGGGCTGCTTTTAAGCCCAACTCTAAATCCTCTAGCTCACGATTAATAAAAATCCGCAGTGCTTGAAATGTTCTAGTCGCAGGATCTTGCCCAGCTTCACGAGTGCGCACTACTCTCGCCACAAGATTGGCGAGTTCAGTTGTTGTTTTTGGTGATAGGCCTTCTTCGCGCTTAGCCACAATGGCTTTCGCAATCTGAAATGCAAAGCGCTCTTCTCCGTAAGTCTTAATCACGCGTGTGATCTCCTCCGGCGACGCTTGCTCCAACCACTCTGCTGCTGTCAAACCGTGATCGGTGTTCATGCGCATATCGAGCGGGCCTTCGCGGCGAAAAGAAAATCCCCGATGCGCTTCGTCTACCTGAGGTGAGCTGATTCCCAGGTCCAACAAAATACCATCCACTGATTCTGCTTCTGCGTACTGATCCATTTGCGCAAAACTGTCGTGCACGATTTTCAAGCGTGGATCGTTGATTTGTTGTGCCACTGCAATTGCATCCAAATCCTTGTCGAATGAAATCATTCGTGCAGCAGGATTTAATTCTTTGAGTAGTGCTCGCGTATGACCGCCGCGCCCAAAGGTTCCATCGATTACCAAAATATTGTTTGAGGTATTTTGATTTTGAATCAGTGGGCCGCCAACTAGCGCCGTCACCGCCTCGGCCAGTAACACTGGGCGATGAGTTATGTTCATAGCACCCTGTCATCAAAAATTAAATTGCTTGAGTGCTTCAGGCATGCCTTTTGCAATAGCGGCCTGTTCTTTTGCAGCGTAAGTTGCCGCATCCCACAACTCCAAGTGACTACCCATGCCGAGCAAAATCACTTCTTTTTCAATTCCTGCTGCTGAGCGCAATTCTGGACCGACCAAGACACGACCAGCACTATCCAAATCCATCTCTACTGCATTACCTAAGAAAATACGGCGCCACCAATGGGCATCCATCGGAAGTTGTGCAACTCTTGCTCTGAAGGTTTCCCACTCTGGTCTTGGGAAGAGAAGTAAGCAGCCGTCGGGGTGTTTTGTCAGCGTAATTCGGCCTTCGCCTTGTACCAACAAGGCGTCACGATGCTTTGCCGGCACAGACATGCGGCCTTTTGCATCCAAATTGAGAGCTGACGCACCTTGAAACACCATTTACCCCACTTTTTCACACTTCCTCCCACTTTAGAGGATCGCACTAAGAGGGTCAAGTGTTTTTGAGAGTTTTTTTGGGAATTTCTCTAGTGTTTACAAACACTTAGCGTCATGTGTTGAGAAAATGGTGATAATAAAATAGCTACTTGAAACAATGGCTTGGAAAATATACTTAAGGAGCGATCTTAGCTATTGGGCTAGATAACCAGTAAATATACTGTATTTATAACCAGTAATAAGTAAAAAATATATTAAAAAATTATTTAAGAAGTGATTCTTTAATTTAAAACATATTTTGGTTTTAAATTTTATAAGCGGTCGTGGTCATTACTTTGGATATAGTCTGCATTATTTTTTGAATTGGTTCGGGCAAATTTGCACCACCAGCATTTTTTGCAGCTTGCCCATGAGCAATTTCATCGAGACGCATTTGATCAACAATTGCACGTGAACGTTGATCTTCTTTTGGTAATGTTTCGAGATGACTTTCCAAGTGATTCTCAACTTGTTTTTCTGTTTCCGCAACAAAACCTAAACTCCACCTATCACCCGCTAAGCCAGCTGCAAAGCCGATTGCAAAGGATCCCGCATACCAAAGTGGATTAAGATAACTAGTGTGCGATCCGAGCTCTTGTAAACGCGTTTCACACCACGCAAGATGATCCATTTCTTCTTGACCAGAGTGATCCAACATTTCCTGAATTTCTGGATTTCTGGCGACTAATTTTTGTGATTGATAGAGTGCTTGTGCACAAACTTCACCTACGTGATTTACGCGCATGAGTCCAGCCGCATGTTTACGCTCAGCAGCATCTAACGCAGAATGAATGCCTGTGTCAGATCCTGGGATAGGCCTGTGAGCATTTGCACCCCCGACCACGGCCCGAAGTGCGGTATCAAACTCCAGAATGAGGCGATCTATCGGGGACATTTTGAGGAGCCTTAGACCAAAACNTCTGCTTTGCAGCTTTGTTTGGTCTTCAGACCCAACTCTGCCAAGAGCTCACGGTCTTGTTCTGCCTCAGGATTACCAGTAGTGAGTAGTTGCTCACCATAGAAAATGGAATTGGCCCCAGCCATGAAGCACATGGCCTGAACTGCCCTACCAAGTTCTTGACGCCCAGCAGATAAACGTACACGGGCCTTAGGCATGGTGATCCTAGCAACCGCAATTGTTCTCACAAACTCCAATGGGTCTAAGGGCTTTTGCTCAGCCAATGGCGTGCCTGCTACTGGTACCAAATGATTGATTGGCACTGATTCTGGATAAGGACTTAAATTGGCTAAGCGAGCTAAAAATGCCGCTCGTTGCTGCCTAGACTCTCCCATACCCACAATGCCACCACAACAAACAGACATACCGGCCGCACGAACATGAGAGATCGTATCTAGGCGGTCTTGATAGCCTCTGGTAGAAATCACAGAGCGGTAAAAGTCTTCACTGGTATCTAAGTTATGGTTGTAAAAGTCTAGGCCAGCCTCTTGCAGCGCTTGAGCCTGATCAGCCTCCAGCATGCCTAAGGTAGCGCAAGTCTCCAAACCCAGAGCTTTAACACCCTTGATCATGGCGGTAACTTTTTCGATATCGCGATCTTTAGGTTCACGCCAAGCGGCACCCATACAAAAACGGTTTGAACCAGCAGCTTTAGCTGCCTTTGCGGCCTCCAGAACCTCTTCTAAGCTCATGAGCTTCTCAGCTTTTACATCGGTGTCATAACGAGCGGCCTGGGGGCAGTAAGCGCAATCCTCAGGACAACCGCCCGTCTTAATTGACAGCAAAGTAGCTAATTCCACATCACCTTCAGGGAAATGGGACTGATGCGTTTCTTGAGCTTTGTGCATGAGCTCATTGAAAGGAAGAGCAAATAAAGCCTCAATTTGAGCCACTGACCACTCGCCAGCTTCAGTACCTAGGGCATTTGCACCCTGATGCAAATCAGTCTTCGATTTGAACTGAGCTAGGGGTTTTTCAATGGTTTGAGTGTCCTGCATGGCTTAATTCCAGAAAATAGGTAGATTCAAGGCATAAACATAACAGATACAGCCCTGAATTTGGAAAAACTAGTGTTCAAATATCAAACATGAAGGTTATTTCTGATTTAAATCAAGCCCCACTTGTTGATCGCAGCTTAGCTGCTGTTTGGCACCCATGCACGCAAATGAAACAGCATGAGTCCTTTCCGCTAGTTGCCATTACAAAAGGTAAAGGTGCATGGCTCTATGATGAAAACGGAAAAGCACTGCTCGACTCCATTAGTTCATGGTGGACAAATTTATTTGGTCACTCCAATCCGCGCATCAATCAAGCAATCACCACGCAACTAGAAAAAATTGAGCATGTCATGCTTGCCGGATTTACACATCCGCCAGTAGTCGAATTATCTGAAAAACTTTCTGCGCTAACCAAGCATCATTTGGGTCACGTTTTTTACGCATCGGATGGCGCATCCGCTGTTGAGATTGCATTGAAGATGAGTCATCACTATTGGCAACTCAATGGTAAGACGCAGAAGAGAAAATTTATTTGCCTAGAAAACGGCTATCACGGAGAAACGCTAGGCGCATTAGCAGTAACTGATGTGGCCATCTTTCGACAAGCTTATGGCTCGCTCTTACAAGATGTGTTCACTATTGCTTCCCCTGATACACGTAAAGCAAAAGTTGGTGAAAGTGCAGAAGATGTGGCTAAGCATGCAGCCAAGCAACTTGAAGCATTATTGATAAAAGAACATCAAAATATTTCTGCGCTCATCGTTGAGCCCTTAGTTCAATGTGCTGGACAAATGGCCATGCACTCACCCGAATATCTTCGTTTAGCAAGAGCCTTATGTGATCAATATGAAGTCCATCTCATTGCCGATGAGATTGCGGTAGGTTGTGGTCGAAGCGGCAAGTTTTTTGCCTGCGAACACGCTGGTATTTGGCCAGATTTCTTAACGCTCTCTAAAGGCATTAGTGGCGGCTATCTTCCGCTCTCTCTTTGCCTGACTACGAACAAGATATATCAAGCTTTTTATGGCGATCAGACTCAACAAGGATTTCTGCATTCTCATTCCTATACTGGTAACCCACTGGCATGCGCAGCTGCACTAGCTTGTCTAGAGATTTTTGAAGCCGACAAAGTATTAGAAAAAAATATTGAACGCTCACAAGATTTAGCAAAAGCTTTTGCTTGGGCTAAGACAGATTATCGAATTGAGCATTGGCGACAACAAGGGATGATTTTGGCATTCGATGTAAAGAGTGATTACCTAAAGAATTCGAAAATGTTTGCAAAAGAAATGTTTTCGCATAGCCTGGACCAAAGCATATTAATCAGACCAATCGGTAATACGATTTATGTCATGCCTCCATATATTTTGTCATTTGCAGAAACGATGGAATTAGGCAGCGCTGTACAACGCGCTCTTGAGAAGACATTGGCATGACGAACTCCTCAAATATCTTTAGCGCCCTACATTTGGCGCAAGAGCAGATTGCAGATCTAGAATCGCAATTACTTAAGCGCAAGCTCAGAGCAACACAATCTCCCTGTGATACCAGAGCACTCGTGGATGGACGAGAGCTAAGGGCCTTTTGCAGCAATGACTATCTTGGGCTTGCGAACCATCCTGCGCTGGTTGAAGCACTTGCTGAAGGCGGACAAAAATATGGGGTAGGTAGCGGAGCCTCTCATCTCATCAGCGGTCATAGTGTGGCTCATGAACTACTTGAAACACAATTAGCCTCTTTTCAAAAGCAGCACATCCCAAGTGCACGCGCCCTGTTTTTTAGCACCGGCTATCTGAGCAACCTTACCGCTATCACCGCACTAGCAAGACTCGCGCCCCAAGGAAATACCAGCATTTATTCGGCAAAGTTAAATCATGCATCCCTGATTGATGGAGTTCGTTTGGCAAGTGCTCAGACTCAAGCAAGCGTCACCTTGTTTGATCACACCCAAATAGATTCATTAAATGGGCTACTCAAGATAGATCAAAGGCCTCTCAAAATCATTGTGACCGATGGTGTCTTCAGTATGGATGGAGACATAGCACCCATGAAAGAGCTGCTAAAACTTGCTGAGCAGCATGATGCCCTATTACTGGTGGATGATGCACATGGTTTTGGGGTTCTCGGGAAACATGGTCATGGCATTTTGGAGCAAGACAATATCTGTTCTGATCGCATTATTTATATCGGCACGCTTGGTAAGGCTGCTGGAGTGAGTGGAGCTTTTGTCTGCGCACAAGAAACCTTTATTGAATGGCTAGTCCAAAAGGGTCGCCCTTTTATCTACAGCACCGCAACACCGCCCGCGATTGCCCACACCCTATCTAAGAGTTTAGAAATGATTAAAGGAGATGAGGGCGCTAATCGACGTACACAACTCAATAAACTGATTCGTATCTGGCAGGATGAAATGCAATTCTCTCAATGGGAAAAAGTTTCTTCTTGCACAGCAATTCAACCGGTTATCTTGGGAAGCAATGCTAATGCTTTACTGGCATCAAAGTTATTGGATGAAGCGGGCTATTGGATTCCAGCCATTCGTCCACCTACCGTAGCAAACGGTAGTGCACGATTACGCATTACGTTTTCTGCCAACCACAGTGAAGCGGATTTGCGCCAACTCATCGCCACCTTAAAAGCAATTGAACATCAGGTGCTTGAAAAGGCTAAACATGAATAAGCGCAGTGGCTTCTTTGTCACTGGCACCGATACTGAGGTTGGTAAAACCTTAGTCAGTGGCGCTCTTATTCTCAGATTACGAGAGCGAAAAATAAACGCAATCGGCTTTAAGCCAGTTGTCGCCGGGACTTATCAAAACGCAAATGGCATAACCCTTAATGAGGATTTAGAAACCCTGCGTATCGCATCACAACTCAAATCCAATGAACTGAGTTTGTGCCCCTATGTATTGGATCAGCCAGCTGCCCCTCATTTGGTAGCAGCTCAGCAAGGATTAAAACTTGAAATGGGCGCAATCACTCAAACCTATCGAAATATTCAAAAGCAAGCGGACTGCGTTGTAGTTGAAGGTGCTGGAGGTTTTCTTATTCCCTTAAATGATGAGGAAGATTTATCTGATGTCGCAAAAGAAATGGGATTACCCATCATTCTGGTAGTGGGTATGAAATTAGGCTGCATTAATCATGCCCTACTCACTTACGAGGCCATCAAGGCGCGTAATTTAAATATCGCTGGTTGGGTGGCCAATACTCTGGGCACTGAAATGCCTCTACTTCAAGAAAATGTACAAACCCTCAAAGCCAGAATGACAGCGCCCTTTTTAGGCCTCATTCCAGCTTTACCAAAAGAACTCCAAAAAGCCGATAACGGCCCCTATTCGATAGAAGCGCTATCTTTTGCTGCACAGCACATTGAATTACCCAAGAATTAAAGAATGGGTTTGCAGTAATTTTCCACAAAAGGCATAAGCAAGCACTTTCGGATAAGATTAAGAAATGCATTTATCTCCAGAAATTATTGACTCTGCACAAACTATTCAAGAGATTCGACGCAATATACATGCGCATCCTGAATTACGTTTCGAAGAAAATCGTACGGCCGATCTAGTTGCGGAAGCACTTTCTAGCTGGGGTATCGCCGTTTACCGCGGCATGGGGAAAACGGGTGTTGTCGGGCGTCTCGACGGAGATTTAGGTCCCGGCAAGATGATTGGCTTACGCGCTGATATGGATGCACTGCCATTACAAGAACATAATAACTTTGCACATGCCTCAAAAAATCCCGGAAAGATGCATGCCTGTGGACATGATGGTCATACTGCAATGCTTCTGGGTGCCGCACAATATTTATCCAATCATCGTGATTTCAAAGGCACAGTAATTTTTATTTTCCAGCCAGCCGAAGAAGGTGGTGCTGGCGCAAATGAAATGATTAAAGACGGACTCTTCAAAGAGTTCCCATGTGATGCAGTATTTGGTTTGCACAACTGGCCCGGTTTAGCAGAAGGTCACTTCGGCGTTACCCCAGGCCCGATGATGGCTTCTAGCAATACTTTTGAAATCGCCATTAAAGGCAAAGGTGGTCATGCCGCCCTCCCCCACAACAGCGCAGATCCGGTTTTTGCTGGTGCACAACTAGTGCTTGCTTTGCAAAGCATCATTACACGCAACAAACGTCCAGTAGATGCTGCTGTTCTATCGATTACCCAATTTCATGCAGGTGAGACTAGTAACGTCATTCCTGATAGTGCCTTTATTGGTGGTACGGTACGCACATTTACTTTAGATGTCTTAGACCTGATTGAGCAGCGTTTGCGAGAAATTGCTCATAGTGTTGCAAGTGCTTTTGATTGTCAGGCTGAAATTAGCTTTGCTAGAAATTACCCACCCCTGATTAATCATGCTGCGGAAGTAGAGTTTGCTACTGAAGTCATGAGTGAATTAGTGGGCAAGCAAAATGTGAATACCTCAATCGACCCTACTATGGGCGCAGAAGATTTTGCATTTATGTTGCTGGAAAAGCCAGGCTGCTATGTCTTCCTAGGCAATGGGGACGGCGATCACCGCTCAGTAGGTCATGGCATGGGCCCATGCCACTTGCACAACCCTTCTTACGACTTTAATGACTCATTGATTCCTGTGGGCGTGAGCTATTGGGTCAAGCTAGCTCAACGTTTTTTAGAAAAAAGTTAGCGCGGTAGTAATAACCACATCTTGCCATTTTGTTTCGTGCGACCGGCTAACTCTCCAGCAGAATCTCCTGATCCCCAATAGAAGTCGGCTCTGACACCACCGACAATAGCCTTCCCAGTGTCTTGCGCCATGACGAGTTTTTGCAAAGGCTGACTACCCAATGGCTTAGTAGTCGACAAAAAGACAGGTGCGCCCAGCGGCAGTGCCTGTAAGTCCACCGCAATACTGCGCTCGCCAGTGAGTGGAACTCCGAGAGCTCCAATAGGNCCTAGATCAGCCGCCACATTACCGGGCAATTCTTTGAAGAAAACGAAACGCGGGTTAGCGTTGAGCATTTCATTAACCTGACTTGGATTGCGTTTAGCCCATTGNGAGATGCCTTGCATCGTTGCTTCGCTGCGAGTAATTTCTTTTCGATCCAATAACCACTGTGCAAATGATTTAAAAGGTTGCTCGTTAGTGCCTGCATAACCAAGACGCAAGATGCGACCATCTTCGAGACGAATTTTTCCAGAGCCTTGAATTTGCATGAACGCTGCTGCCACCGGGTCTTGCACCCAAGCAATTTCAGAGCCCTGTAAAACGCCGGAACTCATCAGCTCAGCACGACTTGGCCCTGGGTTAGGCTTAGACTTGCGCCAAGCATTAGGGTAGCCATAAAGTGGAACTTTGTAAGTATTAGTGCGGGTTTGAGAACCATTCATCACTGGCTCGTAATAACCGGTGATTAAGCCCGTATCACTGCCAGAGCTATTGCGAATTTCATATGCTTGAAAATTGTTTTCAAAATACTGACGAATAGATTGTGCGTTCAGACTTGATACATTGCTCGCTTGAGCACATACCTGACGCCAATTAACATCGCCACCCTTCTTGCGCAAGCCATCACAACTTTTTAACCAAGCCGGCCAAGCCTGAGTTAAATCATCTTCTTGCCAACCAGGCAAGGCCTGCCAAGAAACTGCACTAAAGCTCGCAATAGAAGATCTGTAGCTTGATGGGGAAGCTCCAGCACCACTCGAGCGATAAGCAGTACCCCGCGTAGGTGGAGCAGAACATCCTGCAATTAGGCTAACTATGAAGATAGCGAATACACTTAGCTGAACTAATTTNAATTTAGAAATCATGATTGCCAATTTACTCGATGAATACCCGATGCTACTGTTTGCTTTTGAAGGCGCTGTTGCTCTGGGCTTGTTGCTCTTTATTGTCCTGTGGACAGGTAAAGGCAAAAAGTAGTTTTAGTAGTCTCTCTCAAACCCTAAATTAATGTAGGGTTCGCGGCATCACGAGGGCAAATTCTGGGATGGGAGCCTGAAAGAACTGGGCGTCCTCAGTTACGCAGAAATACTCCCCACGCATTGTTCCGGCCGGAGTGGGTAAAGTGGCCCAGCTGGTGTACTCAAAATGCTCACCTGAGCGCAATAAGGGTTGTTGACCAACAACGCCCAAGCCACGAACCTCCTGGACATCGTTATCCCCATCTGTAATGAACCAATGACGGGCAATAAGCTGAATACTGGCTGTACCGGTATTGCGAATGGTTACCGTATAAGCGTAGGCAAATTGGCGGTTATCGGGGTCAGATTGCTCGGGAAGGTACTGGGCTTTGACCGTAATGCTCATTTCGTGGGGATTCATGAACGAATTCTGCTCCATCCTTAGGCCAACTGCAAGCTAGAATCTAGGGATGGAAAGCCAAAAATCATCCTCNNATAGTCAATTTGTTATTGCCCCATCCATTCTGTCGGCTGACTTTGCCTGCCTAGGCAAGGAAGTTCANGACGTTTTAGTGGCAGGTGCTGACTGGATTCACTTTGANGTGATGGATAACCACTACGTACCNAACCTCACTATTGGCCCCTTGGTTTGTGAGGCTATTCGTCCTTACGCAAATAAAGATGGCAAGCCTGCAGTCATTGATGTGCACTTGATGATCGAACCGGTAGATCGTATCGTCCCCGACTTTGCCAAAGCAGGTGCAAATTTAATTAGCTTTCATCCTGAAGCAAGTCCGCATGTCAATCGCACACTAAACCTGATTCGTGATCAAGGATGCCAAGCAGGTATCGTATTAAATCCAGCAACACCGCTTGATCACCTCGATCACACCTTAGAACTCATCGACCTTGTTTTGCTGATGTCAGTCAATCCAGGTTTTGGTGGCCAGTCATTTATTCCGAGCACTCTCAATAAAATTACGCAAGTACGTGCACGCCTTGATCGCTATCAGGCGGAAACTGGGCGACACATTCGTCTTGAGGTAGATGGCGGAATTAAAGTCGACAATATTGCAGAAGTAGCACGAGCTGGTGCCGATACTTTTGTTGCAGGCTCAGCAATTTACGCACAAGAAAATTACGCACAAGTTATTGCAGCAATGCGCTCTGAATTAGGAAAGCCAGGAAAAGCGTAATGCAGCGTGAAGAATTTAATGCCCTAGCTAAACAGGGTTTCAATCGCATTCCTCTCATTAAAGAGGTTTTAGCAGATCTTGAGACCCCGCTATCACTCTACGTCAAGCTTAGCCAAGCCTTTGGCAAGACTAATACTTACCTTTTGGAGTCTGTTTTAGGGGGTGAACGTTTCGGCCGCTTCTCCTTTATTGGCCTGCCTGCCAAGACCATTTTCAGAACTGTTGGCAATCCTTTGGCACCAGTCAATGAAGTGGTAACGGATGGAAAAGTTGTTGAGAGGAATACTGATAATCCACTCGACTTTGTAGACGCCTATTTCAAGCGTTTTAAGGTTGCATTACAAGCAGACATGCCCCGCTTTTGTGGTGGTCTTGCTGGTTACTTTGGTTATGACACTGTTCGCTATATCGAATCACGTTTAGCCAAACATCAATTACCTGATGAATTAGGTGTTCCTGATATTCAACTGATGTTGACTGAAGAGTTGGCAGTAATTGATAACGTTGCCGGAAAAATTTATTTCATTGTTTACGCAGATCCGAGTATTGCAGATAGCTTTGAAAAAGCACAAAGCCGTTTAAAAGAATTGATGGCCTGTCTTGGCAAGCCAGCCAATATGCCGGCTTCTCTGCCAAGTACTAAAACTGATCTTGTTCGCAAATTCAAAGCAACTGATTTTGAAAAGGCCGTACTCAAAACCAAAGAATATATTTTGGCTGGTGATTGTATGCAGGTTGTGATTGGCCAGCGGATTAGTAAACCATTCACCGACTCTCCACTAGCTCTATACCGAGCCTTGCGCTCACTCAATCCATCGCCTTACATGTATTTCTATGACTTTGGCGATATGCAAATCGTAGGCTCATCTCCTGAGATTTTGGTGCGTCAAGAAAAACGCGCTGCCGAGAAAATTGTGACAATCCGGCCACTCGCTGGCACGCGCCCTCGCGGAGCTAATCCTGAGGAAGACGAGCGCCTAGCCAAGGAGCTGTTGGCCGATCCTAAAGAAATCGCTGAACACGTCATGTTGATTGATCTTGCCCGTAATGATGTGGGTCGTATCGCCAAAACTGGCTCAGTCAAAGTAACTGACTCTATGTCTATTGAGAAGTACTCCCATGTTCAGCACATTGTGAGTTCAGTAGAAGGTGATCTTTTGGACAATATGAGCAATATGGATGTATTGCGAGCCACATTCCCTGCGGGCACCCTCTCTGGTGCACCAAAAATTCGAGCAATGGAAATCATTGATGAAATGGAAATTGTGAAGCGCGGCGTATACGGTGGTGCGGTGGGATACCTTTCCTTCTCAGGAGATATGGACGTAGCTATTGCCATTCGTACCGGCGTTATTCGCGATGGCATGCTGCACTCTCAGGCAGGAGCCGGTGTTGTTGCTGACTCTGATCCAACAGCAGAATGGAAAGAAACTGAAGCAAAAGCCCGCGCAGTTCTTACAGCAGCAGATTTAGTGCAAGGAGGACTTGATGCTCCTAATGATTGATAACTACGATTCATTTACCTACAACCTCGTTCAGTACTTTGCAGAGCTTGGTGAAGAGGTAAAAGTATTTCGTAATGATGAGATTGCTGTCGAAGAAATTGCCAAGCTAAATCCTGCGCGTATATGCATTTCACCGGGGCCTTGCAGCCCCGCTGAGGCAGGCATCTCTGTCGACACTATTAAACGCTATGCTGGTCAAATTCCGATCCTAGGGGTCTGTCTAGGGCATCAAGCGATTGGCGAAGCATTTGGTGGCAAAGTCATTCGCGCCCAAAAAGTCATGCACGGTAAAACCGATAGTATTCATCACACGGGCGTAGGTGTATTTAAAAACTTGCCTGATCCATTTAAGGTGACTCGTTACCATTCTCTGGCAATTGAGAAGAGTTCTTTGCCAGATATGCTAGAAGTAACCGCAACCTCATCTGATGGCGAGATCATGGGCGTACGCCACAAAGAGCTCGCAGTCGAAGGTGTGCAATTTCATCCAGAATCAATTCTTTCTGAGCATGGTCATGCCCTGCTCAAGAATTTTTTACAAAACAAATAAGCACCTCAAAAGCGCTATGTCAATTACACCGCAAGAAGCCTTACAAAGATGTATTGAGCATCGTGAATTATTTCATGATGAGATGACAGCGATGATGCGCCTCATTATGAGCGGTGAAATGGCGCCAGAATTAGTGGCTGGTTTACTTGTTGCCCTGCGCACCAAAAAAGAAACCGTTG
>TBL_comb48_EPIDRAFT_1000659_pt1 | contig 26653 bp, 24 predicted proteins | sample TroBogEpilimnion_37_FD_10681 | JGI IMG/M metagenome (IMG submission 10681) | reverse complement strand
AACTTAGCATACACTCAATCCAATAGTGCATCAATCTATGCAAACTCAGCATTCTTACAGGCAAATGCTGCGTACCTTTCACAGAATACTACCGGTTCTTATGCAAACTCCGCATACATGGCGGCTAACAGCGCAGGTGTTTATGCAAATGCGGCGTTTGCTGTTGCTAATAGTGCAGGTGTATATGCCAACGGTGCATTTATAACAGCCAATAGTGCTGGTGTATATGCAAATAGTTCTTTCATTCAGGCAAACTTAGCATATACAGAAGCAAACTCAGCAGCAATCTATGCCAATGGTGCTTTCATTCAAGCAAACGGTGCATTTACTGTTGCAAACAATGCTTTATCTAACACTTCATTGTTATTTGGTATTGAAACAACTCAAAATGCTAGCATTACAGCTGTTACAACTAATGCAACTGCGGCTTTTATACAAGCTAATGCGGCATTTATTCAATCTAATGCATCGTTCACAGTTGCCAACAATGCACTAGCAAATACAGGTTCATTAATTACGTTCAACGGTCTGTCTCAAGTTTTATATCCAAATACAACACCATCCACATCAAACACCACAGGTTCTCTTGTTGTATCTGGTGGCGTTGGAGTTGCAGGTAACGTATATGCAAATGCAGTATATACCAATGGTTTGTTCTATGCAAACGGTACACCTTACTCTACTGGTGGTGGAGGTGGTGGAGGTGGTGGTGTTTTCAACTACTATCAAAATACTGCACCAGCAACAGCAAACTCACACGACTACTGGACAAATGCTGATACAGGTGTGATGTATGAAAACTTTGGAACACCATCTTCACCTGTATGGGCGGAAGTTGGACCAACCGGTTTATTAACCAATACAGCTCCTGGTGCAATCGTTGCAACAACAGCCAATGCATCACAAGTATTTGTAACATATACACCTGCAACAACAACTGGTTCTGCAATAAACATCAACTCTGCAAATACACAAGGTGGTACAGGTTATGCAGATGTTTTAAAATTCACAAACGGTTCAGGTGGTGCAACCAACGCAAGCAAGACAATTCGTTTATCATCTATCGGTGAATTGCAAGTTGTTAATAGTACATATCAAATCACAAACTTTTCATTGACTGATGCTGGTGACCTGACACTTTCTGGTAACTTGACGGTCAACGGTATCAATTCTGGTTATTCACCAAACCGTCCTGCATTCCGTGTATATGGTAATGGCGGACAAGTTAGTGCAACTACTACAATGACAAGCAGTAATTGGGTAGTTGATTATAACCAAGGTAGTTATTTGAATAGTTCGACCGGTATATTCACTGCACCTATCGCTGGATTGTATCAAGTTGATGCTGTTGTAAGAACCGCAAGTAACAGTTATAACGCAATATCACAAATCATCATTCAAAAGAATACTGGTGGCACTCTTACGACCGTAATTATGATTGAATTTGGAAACAATACATCAATGAACCATGCAGGTGGTGCAAGTATTGTTAAGTTGGCCGCAGGAGATACTTTAAAATTTATTGTTTCTGCTGGCACAATTAGTTTTGATGGTAACGATAACTGGTCTGTTGCATACATAGGATAATCATGTCACTTATTACTTTTCCTTCTTCACCATCATTATATCAAACGTTTACCGTAGGTTCCAAAACATGGATTTGGAATGGTTCTGCATGGGATTTACAACTAGCAAACACAACAACATTAACAGCATTTACTAACTCAGCTTTTACTCAAGCTAATAGTGCATTTATTGTTGCCAATGGTGCTTTCATTCAGGCTAATGCCTCATATCAAAGTCAAAACACCACCGGTTCTTATGCTAATAGTGCATTTGGTGTGGCTAATACCGCAGCATCTAATACAGTATTAATATTTGGTATTGATGCAACTCAAAACTCTAGCATCACCGCAGCATTTATACAAGCGAACTTAGCTTATACACAATCAAACTCATCTGCAATTTATGCTAACGGTGCTTTTACGCAAGCCAACGCTGCATATCAATCACAGAATACAACCGGCAGTTACGCCAACTCAGCATTTACGGTCGCTAATAATGCATCTTCCAATACCATATTGACTCAAGGTGTGGATGCAACTCAAAACACCAATATTACATCAGCAACAAACTCCGCAACAGCTGCATTTATACAAGCCAATGCTGCATATCAGTCACAGAATACAACAGGTTCTTATGCCAACTCTGCATTTGGTGTGGCTAATAATGCTTCATCTAATACAACATTGTTATTTGGTATTGAAACAACTCAAAACACCAGTATCACAGCTGTAACAACCAATACTACCGCTGCATTTATACAGGCCAATAGTGCTTTTATACAAGCAAACTTGGCATATACTCAATCAAACTCAGCAGCAGTCTACGCTAACGGTGCGTTTGCACAAGCTAACGCCGCATTATCAAATACTGGTTCTTTAATTACATTTAATGGGTTATCACAAGTTGTACACCCAAACACAACCGCATCCACATCAAACACCACAGGTTCTCTGGTCGTATCTGGTGGTGTTGGAGTTGCAGGTAACGTTAACGTTGGTGGTTCTATCACTGCTATTGGAAACTTGGGTATTGGGACAAGTTCGCCTGCTTACAAGTTGGATGTTTCTGGAACTTCTGCTCGATTAGGTGGAGGAGGCTCATATCCACTTTATTTAGTTGCTGATTCAGGTGGTTTGCAGCTTTTTAATGCTTCCGGCGGTGCAACTGGTGATGGTGTTTATTTAAATGGTGCTTCTCACTATTTAGGGTTTTATACCAATAGTTCAGAACGTATGCGTCTTGACTCCAGCGGTAACTTGGGGATTGGAACTACAAGTCCTGGTGGATACCGATTTAAAGTCAAAGGCGGAAATACCAACAACATGGCCATCGACAACGATGGTAGCCAATACACAGAACTTGATTTCTTAAACAACGGAACCAACAAAGCCTATTTCTATTGGGATAACACAAACAGTTATTTTCTTGCTGGGTCATCTGGTGCTTATGTTTTTTCTACCGCAGGCTCAGAACGTGCCCGTATCGACTCCAGCGGTAACTTGGGTATTGGTACAAGTTCTCCAGCAACTGCATTAGATATTACATCTGCCAACACCAACGTAGCAAACTTTAATGGAACGGGCACGAACGGCACAGCCATTAAATTACAAAACAGCGGAACAAACACATTTGTCATTGGGTCGTCTAAATACTTGACAGGCGGTTCTGCTTCTGAATATGGAATCGGAACACTTGGAGCAACACCAATTATTTTTGTAACAAACGGTTCCGAACGTGCCCGTATTGACTCCAGCGGCAACTTTGGATTGGGTGTTACTCCTAGTGCTTGGGGTGCATCAAATTGGAAGGCAATAGAACTAGGTTCTGGAAGTCTTGCAAGCTATCAAACCTTAGCTCTTTCGTTATTTCAAAATGCCTACAACAACGGCTCAAACTATGTTTACAAAACTACGGCGGCTGCCTCCTTTTGTACACAATCTGGCGGTAGTCATCAATGGTTTACCGCCCCCTCCGGCACAGCAGGTAACGCCATCTCCTTTACCCAAGCAATGACGCTTAACGCAAGCGGACAGTTGGGTATTGGTACTACAAGCCCATCATCAATTCTGCATTTATCTGACAACCCACCAATTATTAAATTAAATAACAATGCTTCTAACGATACGCCATACATTCAAGGCGGCACATCTGGTGCTGGTGGCGATGGTTATTTGTATTTGTCAGGTGGTGCAAGTCGTGGTGTAAAACTCGCTTATAACAATGGAACTGTTGCGGCTACTGTTGATGGAAGCGGTAACTTTCTGGTGGGGACTACAACTACATCTACATCAACTACTACTGGTGCATTGACGGTATCAGGTGGTCTTGGAGTTGCAGGTAACGTATATGCAAACTCAGTATATTCCGGTGGTGCTCTTGTATTAACTGCTCCTTCTGCAATTGCAAACTCAGCAGCAGTCTACGCTAACGGTGCGTTTGCACAAGCTAACGCCGCATTTGCTCAAGACAACTTAGTATTTTCTGTAGCTAACTCTGCCGGCATATATGCTAACGGTGCGTTTGCAAAAGCCAATGCTGCATTTACTGTTGCTAACGGTGCAGCATTTGTGGCCAACACAGACTACACTACAATATCCGCAACAGCTGGTGTATATGGTGGCACAACAGCAATTCCAGTTATTACATTGGCTGCCAATGGCCGAATTTCATCAATCAGTAATACTTCATTTACCAGTGGTGGTGTAACATCGGTAACAGGTACTTCTCCTGTTGTTTCTTCTGGTGGTACAACACCCGCAATCAGTTTAGCATCTGGTTATGGTGACACACTAAACCCATACGCATCAAAAACTGCAAACTATTTTCTTGCCGCACCTAACGGTTCTGCTGGTGTTCCAACATTTAGAGCTATTGTTGCTGCTGATATTCCAACTCTGAATCAGAGTACAACAGGTTCCGCAGGTTCCGTTTCTAATGCATTGACATTTAGTACAGGTTTGGTTGTAAGTTCAGGTACAACCTATAACGGTTCCGCCGCAATAACTTTAAGCATTCCACAAGCAATCACAACGACCTCATCAGTTCAATTTGGTTCGTTTGGTGTTGGTACCGCAGCATCAGGAACAACAGGTGAAATTCGTGCAACAAACAACATCACCGCATACTACTCTGATGATAGATTAAAAACTAGATTCAACAATATTGACAATGCGTTAGCTAAAGTTTTGTCATTGAATGGTTTTTATTATCAAGCAAACGAAACTGCACAAGCATTGGGATACCAAGTAAAAAGTGAAGTTGGTGTTTCAGCACAAGAAGTTCAAGCAATTCTTCCTGAAATTGTTGTACCTGCACCTATTGACGACAAATATCTAACGGTTCATTATGATAAATTGATTCCTTTGTTGATTGAGGCTATCAAAGAACAACAGAAACAAATTGATGATTTAAAGGCAATGATAAATATCCAGAATAAAGGATAACAAATGGCTGCACCTATTACCAACCGAGATGACTTTAAAAATTATTGCCTACGTAGATTAGGTTTCCCTGTCGTCAACATCAACGTGGATGATGACCAGGTGGAAGACCGTATTGACGATGCAATTCAATACTGGCAAGACTATCATTTTGATGGTGTCCAAAAGGTCTACTATATCAAAATGGTTACTGGTTCACAGATTGTTTCTACAGCAAACATATCAGGTGATTTTACTGCAAATACCACGATTGTTGGTGCATCATCTGGTGCTCAAGGTAAAGTTACTGGTTTCAGTGGTGCAAACAATACCACAATTCAAATTGTTGCTAATGCACCATTTACTGTTGGTGAACCATTGAAATACTATGCAGCCAACGGAACACTATACACATCAACAGCAAACGTGGCCAGTTTCAACTATGGTGAAGTTGACAAAAGATATGTTGACTTGAGTGATGCATTAGATACCTCAGGAAATCCATTAGAAATTATTGGTATTACTCGTGTATTTCCCGTTCAAGATTCTCAGTCGAGTATCAACATGTTCGACTTGCGTTATCAATTACGTTTGAACGAATTGTATGACTTCACATCTGCATCCTACATTAACTATACACTGACACAACAACACTTACGTTCGTTAGAATTGATGTTTACTGGTGAAGTTCCTATTCGTTACGCCAGAAACATGCAACGTCTGTATATTGATTGGGCTTGGGGTGCATCAGAAGCACCTATTGGTACCACAATTGTTGCAGAATGTTATGCAGTAATTGATCCTGTTGCGTTCGGCCGAGTATGGAATGACCGTTGGTTGAAAGAATATGCAACAGCACTTATCAAACGTTCATGGGGTGAGAACATGAAGAAGTTTGGTGGCATTCAATTGCCTGGTGGTTTGACATTGAACGGTAAAGAAACTTACGATGAAGCAATGCAAGAAATCAAACGACTAGAAGAAGACATGATTACAAACTATGGTGGACCACTAGAATGGTATATGAATTAACATGGGAACTAATCAGTACTTCAATAACTTTAACAATAACAAATCTGAACAACGACTTGTAGAAGATTTGATTATTGAATCCATAAAGATTATGGGTTTTGCCGCCTATTATCTTCCTAATGATAATGATTCAGCTCGTGACTTGTTGTACGGTGAAGACCCAGTTAAGAAATTTAACACAGCATTTCAGGTAGAATTCTACTTATCTAATGCATTGGAGTACGGTGGTGAGAAAGAGTTTTTCTCTAAGTTTGGTTTAGAAATCAAAAACAACATCAACGTCATTATCTCTAAACGTTCATTCTCTGAAAGAGTACCACAAAATACTTTTACTCGTCCTCGTGAAGGCGACTTGGTGTATGTACCATTTCTAAACGGTACTGGTGAATTGTATGAAATCAAATTTGTAAACCAAAACAAAGATTTCTTTACATTGGGTCGTAAACAACCATATTTCTATGAATTGGAAATGGAAAAATACAAATACTCACAAGAAGTTATCAGTACTGGTGTGGCAGATATCGACATTGTGGTGGACAATTCTGCATACACTATTGACCTACAAATGATTTCTGGTACAGGTTCAGGAACTTACGCATACAAAGAAATTGTATTCCAATCTTCAGATGGCACATACGCAAATGCAATAACGGAAGCTATTGTTTCAGGTTGGAACACAACAACAGCTATACTATCAGTAACAAATATTTCAGGTGAATTTAGAGATAACGTGGCAGTTATTGGTGCATCTAGTAACGCACAATATTCATTAGTTTCTTATGATCCAATGAATGTTGAATTGAACAATGAGAAGTATGATAACTTGTATATCAACCAGTCTGCAAATACAATTATCGACTTCACCGAAATCAATCCTTTTGGTAGTATCTAATGGCAAACGTATTCTATAATCGTATCATCCGTAAACTTGTTGTCGGTTTTGGCAACATGTTCAATGACATTACACTGGTCAGATATAATCCTGACAACAGTGAGGCAGAACGTTTCTTGGTGCCTATTGCATATGCAGCCAAAGAACACTATGTGTTGCGTCTAGAAGAAGACTTTAACTTGGATAAAAAGGTTCAAATGACTTTACCACGTTTGTCTTTTGAAATGACTGGTATGACATACGATGCAACCAGAAAACAAAACACAAATACTAGAAACTTTTCTCAATCTTCTGGCGGTTCTGTTGGTCAATATACTCCAGTTCCATACAATATAGATTTTAGTCTTTACCTATATGTGCGTAACATTGAAGATGGTACACAAGTTATCGAACACATTCTACCATACTTCACACCAGATTATACTATCAAATTAAATATGATTCCTGAAATGGGTATCATCAAAGAAGTTCCTGTTATTCTAAATGGTGTAACTCAGGACATTACATATGAAGGTGATAGAAGTTCAGACCCACGTATGATTATTTGGACATTGAACTTTACGGTGAAAGCCAACTTCTATGGTCCAGTGTCATCAGTTGGTCTTATCAAAAATTCAATCACCAATATTTACAACGATATCACACCAGACGAGATTATAAGTTTCACGATTAATACTTCAACTGGTATTGGTAGTTATCAAGTTGGTGAAACGGTATACCAAGGTTATACAATAGGAACAGCAACAGCTACCGCAACAGTTGTCAGTTGGGATACTACCAATCACATACTTCGCTTGAATAATATTCAGGGTAACTTTGTTTCTAACAGACCAATATATGGTTTTGTAACCAACGCAAACTATTTGTTCACATCTTACGATTTACCACCAAAAAAATGGGTGACAATCAATAGTGTGCCAAATCCTGCAAACGCAAACTCAACTACGCCATATATAGCCAATACGACAATTACCGAATATAGATAACAATGAATACATTTGATAAGAACATGGAAAAAATATTTGATGTGGCTCCGGTAGAAAACAAACCCAAGCCACTGGTTTCTGTTGAGAAAAAAGAATCTACAGTCGGTGACCTTGACTTGAAACAAGACTTGGTCGATTCTTATGAACAGACCAAATCAAATCTACAAGACCTAATCGACAGTGGTAAAGATGCAATGGAAGAATTGCGTCAAATTGCCAGTGCAGGTCAACATCCTCGTGCTTTTGAAGTGTATGCAACCTTGTTAAAGAACATGGTAGATGCAAACAAAGAACTGTTGAACGTACAAAAACAAATGCGTGACATGGATGGCAAGAAAAATGAAGGTGGTACCAAGATTGACAAAGCAGCCATCTTTGTCGGTTCAACCGCAGAGTTGAATAAGATGCTTAAGGGTACTGAATGATTGATGAAGATGATTATGTCTTAGATGCCAGAGATTCTTACCGTGACAATCCTTTACTTAAAAAAGTTGGTGTCAAGGTAGAATGGACGCAAGAAACAATTGCAGAATATAGAAAGTGTGCCAAGGATCCTATTTACTTTGCCGAAAACTATGTGACGATTGTTAACGTTGACGTAGGTCTGATGAAGTTCAAGATGTGGCCTTTCCAGAAGGAAATGATTCGCAACTATCATCAGAACAGGTTCTCAATCACTAAATGTCCTCGTCAGGTGGGTAAAACCACCACCTCCGTGGCGTATCTATTGTGGTTGACACTCTTTACTGATACACAAAACGTGGCCGTCCTGGCGAACAAGGGTTCACTTGCACGAGATATTCTTGGTAAATACCAACTGGCATATGAAAACTTACCAATGTGGTTGCAACAAGGTGTTGTCACATGGAACAAAGGTAATGTTGAACTTGAAAACGGTTCTAAGATTGTTGCAGCTTCTACTTCCAGTTCTGCGGTTCGTGGGGGTTCTTTTAACTTGGTATTCTTGGATGAATTTGCGTTCGTTCCAAACAACATCGCTGAAGAATTCTTTAACTCTGTTTACCCTGTTATCTCATCTGGTAAAACTTCCAAGATTATTATTGTGTCTACACCTAACGGTATGAACTTGTTCTACAAGTTGTGGATGGACTCAATTAACGGTAAGAACGGTTATAAGAACTTTGAAATTCACTGGTCAATGGTACCAGGTCGTGACGAAGCATGGAAAGAAGAAACAATCCGTAACACAAGTGAACGTCAGTTCCGTCAAGAATTTGAAACCGAGTTCTTGGGTTCTTCAAACACATTGGTTTCTGGTTACAAGTTGCAGACTATTGCGTACCGTGACCCAATTGCAAACCATGACTTGTTGAGAATTTATGAAATGCCGGTCAGAGAAGGTGAAAATGAGGCCAAGTCAGACCACTTATATGCAATTACGGTTGACGTATCAGAAGGTAAAAACTTAGACTATTCAGCCTTCAACGTGATTGATATATCAACCACACCATATAGACAAGTTGCAACATACCACAGTTCGTCTATAACACCAATTCTATTCCCAACCGTCATCTACAATACGGCAAGAATGTACAACAATGCGTATGTATTGGTTGAAATTAACAACAACCCACAAGTTGCGGACTCATTACATGTAGACTTTGAGTATGAAAACTTATGGAAAATCTTCACAGGCAATAAGAAACCACAACAATTGAGTGCAGGTTTTGCTCGTGGTGTACAGATGGGTCTGAAAATGTCACCTCAGGTCAAGGCAATTGGTTGTTCCAACTTGAAGACTTTGATTGAAGGTGACAAACTTATCATCAACGACTTTGATACATATTCAGAATTGACCACCTTCGAACAACAAAAGAACTCTTTTGCTGCGGCTATGGGTGCAAACGATGACTTGGTAATGTCTTTGGTCATTTTTGCATGGGCAACTACCCAACAATACTTCAAAGAGATTGTAAACCACGACATCCGCAAACAAATTCAGTTAGAAAACATGAACCAGATGGACGATGACGTTCTTCCTGCACCAATTATTGAAGATGGAATGTCAAATGAATTTGAAGTTATGGGTGGTGATGTATGGGAAGTTGCAAACGGAGAAGGTACCTATGCAAATTATACCAGAGATTGGTTCAAAAGGTTGTAAAACCAGCCTTACATAAATATCTCATATGGTATTCTACTGCCAGAGAAAAAAATAATATTTCAAGGAGAAAACAATGGCTTTTCAAATCTCTCCAGGTGTAAACGTATCAGAAGTTGACTTAACAACAGTTGTCCCTTCTGTACTTACTACTGCTGGTGCAATAGCTGGAAATTTTGGTTGGGGTCCAGCCAACGTACCCGTTTTAGTTGACAGCGAAATAACGCTTGTTAACCGTTTTTATGCGCCTGATAACTCTACATACGCATCATTTTTTACTGCGGCCAACTTCTTGGCTTATGGTAATAATTTGCAAATTGTTAGAGCACTCAACTCAAACACATATAACGCAACATCCAACACAGGTGGCGCAAACGTTCAAATTGCAAATCACTCAACCTTCCAATACACATTGTTGAATAACAACAACCAAAACCAATACGGTCCTTTCATGGCACGTTATGCAGGTTCTTATGGTAACGGTTTGACAGTTTCTGTTTGTGACAACGCAAACGATTTTGCTACATGGGCTTACAAAGGTTATTTTACAACAGCTCCAGGAACATCTTCTTTTGCAGCTTCTAACGGTAGTTCAAATGATGAAATTCACATTGTTGTTATCGACTCTGTTGGTAATTTCTCATCTGCTGTAGGAACAGTTTTGGAAACATATCCGTTCTTGTCTAAAGCCGGAGACGCACAAGTTAATGGTGCATCAAATTACTACAAACAAGTAATTTTCAATAACTCAAAATACATCTACTCAGTTGATCCTGTTAACTACTCAAACACTTACAGTTCATGGGGTAGAAGTGCAAACGGCCAATCATACGTATCAATTAATGGTACAACAAACACGTTTTCATTGATAAACGGCACATCAGTGGCACCTACCGATGCAAACTTACAAACTGCATGGTCATACTTTACAAACAAAGAAGCTATTGATATCTCTTTGGTATTGACTGCTGATGCATCCAACACAGTTCAAAACTACGTAATCAGTAACATCACTTCTACCCGTCAAGACTGTGTGGCATTCATTTCTCCACCACAATCTGCTGTTATCAATCAAAACGGTTACGAATCATCAAACATTACAACATGGTTGAATGGTTTGGGTATCACATCTTCTTACGCTGTTGCTGACTCAGGTTGGAAATACCAATTTGACAAATACAATAACGTATATCGTTGGATTCCATTAAACGGTGACGTTGCTGGTCTATGTGTATACACAGATACAGTACGTGATCCATGGTTCTCACCAGCTGGTTTCAATCGTGGTCAAATTAAGAATGCTATCAAATTGGCATGGAACCCAACAAAAACTTACCGTGATGCATTGTATGCCGCAGGTGTAAACCCTGTTGTATCATTCCCAGGCCAAGGTACAGTTCTATTTGGTGACAAGACTTTGTTGAATAAACCAAGTGCATTTGACCGTATTAACGTTCGCCGTTTGTTCATCACACTAGAAAAAGCAATTAACAAAGCTGCACAATCTTCATTGTTTGAATTGAATGATGAATTTACTCGTGCTCAGTTTGTAAACTTGGTTACTCCTTTCTTGCGTGACGTACAAGGTCGCCGTGGTATTACCGACTTTAAAGTTGTTTGCGATACAACCAATAACACACCTCAAGTTATTGACAGCAACCAATTTGTTGGTGACATTTACATTAAACCTGCACGTTCTATCAACTTTATCCAGTTGAACTTTGTTGCTGTTGGTACTGGTGTTGACTTTACAACCACTGTCGGTGCAGTCTAATAAATAAGAACAATAGGAGAACATAATGGCATTTAATGTATCAGAATTTCGCTCAAATATGGTTGGAGACGGTGCCCGTCCTAATCTATTTGCAGTGACTCTAACATTTCCAACTAATATTCCAGGTGCCGCACAAGCTGGTCAGCAAGTCACATTCATGGCTAAAGCTTCTCAACTACCTGGTTCAACAGTTAATACAGTACCAGTTTACTACTTTGGTCGTGAACTGAAATTTGCAGGTAACAGAACGTTCGCTGACTGGACATTGCAGATTATTAACGATGAGTCTTTTGTAATTCGTAACGCAGTTGAAAGTTGGTTGAACGCAATCAACAGTCATGCTGGCAACGTTCGTGATGCAGGTTCTGCAACACCATCTTCATATTCTGTAGACGCATTAGTTACACAATATGGTAAAACGGGCAACGTATTGAAGCAATACAACTTTGTTGGTTTATTCCCAACAGACTTGGCACCAATTGATTTGGATTGGGGTTCTAATGATTCTATTGAAGAATTTGCAGTTACCTTCTCATATCAATGGTGGGAAGCTATCACTACAACCTGATTTTTATGAGGGACTTCGGTCCCTCTTTATGTTTTTTTTGATTTTGTAATTAACTAGAGTAAATATGGCAACACCTAATAAATTTTCACTGTTTGGCTTCACGATTTCTCGTGAGAAGGATGAACTGGAACAAACAGTTCAACAATCTTTTACGCCTCCTTCACAGGATGACGGTGCATTAACTATCACATCTGCCGCATATTATGGTACGTATGTTGACCTTGACGGTACTGCAAAGAATGAGGTTGAACTCATTTCTCGTTATCGTGAAATGGCCATGCAACCAGAAATTGAATCTGCGATAGATGATATAGTTAATGAAGCAATCTGTAATGATGATGACGGTAATGTTATTGAGTTGGTACTTGATGACTTAGACCAACCATCAAAGATTAAGAATGCCATCAAGGCAGAGTTCCAAACCATCTTGCGTTTGATGAACTACAAAAAAATGTCACAAGATATCTTCCGTAGATACTATGTGGATGGTCGTTTGTACTATCACGTTATTATTAACCGTGAAGCACCACAAGAAGGTATTAAAGAACTTCGTTACATCGACCCACGTAGACTACGTAAAGTCCGTGAAATGAAGAAACAAAAAGATGAGCGCACTGGCGCAGAAATTATGAAGGTGGTCAATGAATACTACATCTACAATGATAAGGTTGTCACTGGTTCTACTAGCAATTTTGGGCCTGTTGGAGTTAGGATTACCACTGATTCTATTGTTTCTATCGTTAGCGGCCTTATGGATTCTCGTAGAGCTGTGGTTCTATCGTATTTGCATAAAGCTATTAAACCGTTAAATCAGTTGAGAATGATTGAAGATGCGACTGTCATTTATCGTATATCTCGTGCTCCTGAACGCCGTATATTTTACATTGACGTTGGTAACTTGCCGAAACTAAAAGCGGAACAATACCTACGTGACATTATGGTTAAGTACAAAAACAAACTTGTATACGATGCTAACACAGGTGAAGTACGTGATGACCGTAAATTCATGTCAATGATGGAAGACTTCTGGTTGCCACGTAGAGAAGGTGGCAAAGGTACAGAAATTACCACACTACCTGGTGGACAGAACCTAGGTGAGTTGGAAGACGTTAAGTACTTTGAGAAGAAACTGTATAAGGCATTGAACGTTCCAGTCTCCAGGTTGAATCCTGAGAACTCTGGGTTCTCTATCGGTCGTGTTGCAGAAGTTACTCGTGACGAATTGAAATTCAACAAGTTTGTGGAACGTCTACGTTCTAAATTCTCAGAAGTATTTGACCATGCATTGCGTGTGCAATGTGTTCTAAAAGGTATCTGTACTGATGAAGAATGGACAATGTTCAAAGAACACATTCACTACGACTTTATTAAAGACAACAACTTCACAGAGTTGAAAGATGCCGAACTAATGAAAGAACGTTTGACATTGTTGAGTGCAATTGATCCATATACAGGTCGTTATTTCTCTCAAGCCTGGATTCAACGTAACGTATTGCGTATGAATGATGACCAGATTGATGAGATGACCAATGAAATGAATGATGAGAAAGAAGAAGGTTTAGGTCTACCAACATCAGTAACCACAAATGTTGCACAACAACAAATGATAGGTCAAGTTGATATGGAAAACCAAATCGAAATGCAGAAACAAATGCCTCAACAACCTGAGGCAGGTGGTGCAAGTAAACCAGCAGAAGCAAAATCAACAGTTGGTACTGCACCAAAATCCAAATCAGGTAACTCAAAAGCACAAACAAAAGAGAATGTCAAAGGTGACTTGAGACTAGAAGATGATACCGGAACTTTCGGTAAGTTGAAAAGAATACTATAAATACAATTCATTAGGAGAAAATTATGCCAACAGATACAAGAGCAATCGTAGATTTTGCAGCAGAAGATAATGCCAAAGAAATGCGTGATACTTTCTATGCAGCACTACAACAAAAAGTAATGGCTCACTTAGAAAATCAAAAGATGGAAGTGGCACAAAGAATGTTTGAACCAACACAAGGTGCAACTGTACAAGACGTTGCGGTTTAATAAATGGCAAATAAATTTACCTATCAAATATTAAGAGACACCGTTACGGATACAGTTATTAAGTTGACTGGTAATTTTGACGGTTCTGGCCAAGAAGCTAATAACACTAGAATTCAAGCCAACACATTATTTGGTGCATTAGATTCTTCAAAAGCAAACTTGTTGTCAAACACATCAAACACTGGTGCGTTGTCTTATTACGATTTGCAATTGACAGGTTTAAAATACTACGTAAACTTTCCAACATCTAACGTTGGTGGTGTTGAACTTTATTGGAACGGCGGCGGTGCAACACCTTCAGCACAGTATGCAAACTCTGCAACCATCTTCCATTTGAACATGCAAGGTGAATTTGGTCTTGGTGAACAACTACCATCTATTCTGAATAACTCAATAGGTGGAAATGGCGACCTTGGTATTCAAACTCAAGGTGCAGTTGCAAACGCAGCATACACATTGATTATTACACTACGTAAGAATAACGCAATGTACCAACGTGGTCAGTTCAACGAACCTGCAGCATTCAACTACGGATCAACTTACGGAATCAGACCATAATGGCTAATTTATTTACATACGAAGTCTTAAAAGACACAAACCAAAAAGCAGTCATTAAGTTGACTGCCAACTTTGATGGATCAGGTGACGAAAACAATGCATACCGTATTCAAGCAAATACTCTTTATGGTGCGTTGGATAGTTCCAAAGCAAACCTATTGTCCAGTACTTCAAACACCGGACCATTGTCCTATTACGGATTGTCTATTTCCAGAATTGGTTACAATATCGCTTCCCAACAAAAAGGATATGTAGAGTTGTACTGGACTGGTTCGAATACTGCACAGAGCGTGCCTATTATGAACATGGACCTATGTGGTCAATATTCAGAAGAACAAGGTATGGTATCAATTCAGAACAACGCACAAAATCCAACAGGTGATATTGGCGTTAAAACTTTTGGTATGGGTGCAATTGCAAATACTGCATACACACTGTTCATTGAATTGCGTAAAGATAATAACATGTATGACCGTGGACAACTACACGATCCTGCAGCATTCAACTACGGACAATACGGAATAAGACCATGAAACTAATCAAAGAACTTACAGAACAAGTTGAATACTTGTACGAAGAAAAAGACGGAAAGAAAACTCTTTACATTGAGGGTCCTTTCCTAGTTGCAGAAACAGTCAACCGTAACCGCCGCATGTACAAAGAAGAAACCATGCGTAAAGAAGTTGGCCGTTATCACGAAGAATACATTACAAAAAACCGTGCCTTTGGTGAACTGGGTCATCCAGACACTCCATCTATTAACCTTGACCGTGTGTCTCACTTNATTGTGGGTTTGCGCCAAGAGGGTCACCAGTGGATAGGCAAAGCAAAAATTCTTGAAACACCAATGGGTACTATTGCTCGTCAAATCATTGAAGGTGGTGGCCAACTAGGCGTATCATCTCGTGGTTTGGGTTCATTGAAGACCGTCAACGGTGTTAATATAGTTCAAGATGACTTTCATCTAGCCACAGCGGCAGATATAGTAGCAGACCCTTCCGCACCTGGAGCTTTTGTTCAAGGTATTATGGAAGGTAAAGAGTGGATGTTAGTAGACGGAAAATTTACTGAACAAGACTATGACGAAGCTAAGAAACAAATGATTCATGCTTCAGTTAAAGATATTGAAAAAGTAAGTATTCAAATTTTCGAAAACTTTATCAAAAAACTCTAATTATAAATATCCATTATAAAAAACAAGGAGATTCTCAAAATGGGAAAATACAATCTAGCTGATGCCGCTAAAGCAGTTTTGATGAACGAAGATTCTAAAGGAACTTTCGATTCAAACATTACCGCAAAACGTGGTCAATCACATCACTCAAGCGGTCACGCACCTCACGGTGAAGTTGGTGCCGACAAACTATCCGGTTCTGTTGCACACACTCACGAAGTTGGTGACATTGGTACCAAAGTTCAAAAAACTCACGATGGTGCTCCACAACCAACTAAAGGTGCTCCAACAGCAACACCTCCAGGTGCAACACCACCAGTTGGCAGTGAACCAGAAAAACACTTGAAACCAGAATTCAACAAACAAGAAGATGGTCGTAAAGATTTGGAAAATGATGAAGAAAAAGCAGAAGCTGAACCAACATCATATGAAAACATTCGTGACCGTGTTAAAGCTAAATTGGCTCAACAAACTTTCCACGCTAACCCAGGTGCTCACTTCCAATCATACCATGAAGAAGAAACTGAATCTGAAGGTGAATTGGTTTTCGAAAAACATGATGATGAAGCAGAAGACAAGAAGCTTATCAAGAAAATGTTGAAAAAAGAAAAAATGAAAGAAGACGTTCAATCTGACGTTGACGCACTTTTGTCTGGCGAAAACCTATCAGAAGAATTCAAAGAAAAAGCAACTACAATTTTTGAAGCTGCCGTTATTGCACGTACATCTGCATTGATGGAAGAAGTTGAAGAAGCATTGTTCGAAGAATTCGAAATGGCTGTTGAACAAGTTAAAGAAGAATTGTCTACTAAACTAGACGACTATATCTCTTACATGGCCGAAGAATGGGTAAAAGACAACCAATTGGCAATCGAAAGTGGTCTACGTGCTGAAATCGTAGAAGACTTTATGAAAGGCCTACACAACCTATTCACAGAACACTACATTGAAATTCCAGAAGAAAAAGTAAACGTTGTTGAAGAATTGACCAACAAAGTTGAAGAATTGGAAGCTCAAATCAATGAACAAATTCAATCTAATGTGGAACTACACAAAGCATTGAATGAACAGAAAAAAATGGAAGCCGTACATGCAGTATGTGAAGGCTTAACGCAGACTCAGGTAGAGAAAATGAAATCACTTGCAGAGAGTGTAGACTTTACTACCGATGAAGAATTTGCAGACAAATTGGTAACATTGAGAAGTTCTTACTTCCATGCACCAGTAATCTCTGCTGAAAGTTCTGCATTGAACGAAGAAATTGAATTTGTGGACGAAAAGGCATCCGTGTCTGGCGATCCATTTGTCAATCAAATCGTTAAAACACTCTCAAAAACCGCAGGTAAATAAATAAAGTTTACCATAAAAAGAAACTAACAAGGAGATAATTCATGTTTCTATCAGAAGAACTACAAAAGAAATGGCAGCCTGTTTTGGAACACGCTGAAATGGATGCCATTAAAGATCCATACAAGAAAGCTGTTACAGCTGTTATCTTGGAAAACCAACAACGTGAAATGGCTTCAGCTGCTCGCCAGTTGAACGAAACTTCCGACACTGGTCCTACCAACACTACTGGTGCTGGTATCAACAACTTCGACCCAATCTTGATTTCTTTGGTACGCCGTGCGCTACCTAACTTGATTGCGTATGATGTTGCTGGTGTTCAACCAATGACAGGCCCAACAGGTTTGATTTTCGCAATGCGTGCTAAGTACGGTTCACAAGGTACTGCTGGTTCAACAGACGCTAACGAAGCATTCTACAACGAAGCAAACACTGACTTCTCAGGTGCTGTGTCTGGTACATCCAACACAAACATCTTCGGTTTCGCTAACACATCAGGTGGTGATACGATTACTAACCCAATCGCATCTTTGACAGCTAACGCTTTCACAACTGGTACTGGTTTGAAAACAGCACAAGCTGAAATCTTGGGTGCTGACCAAGGTGGCGTGTTCCAACAAATGGCTTTCTCAATTGAAAAAGTTACTGTTACTGCACAATCTCGTGCTTTGAAAGCAGAATACTCACTTGAATTGGCACAAGACTTGAAAGCAATCCACGGTTTGGATGCAGAAACAGAATTGTCTAACATTCTGTCTACAGAAATCTTGGCTGAAATCAACCGTGAAGTTATCCGTACAATCTACACAGTTGCTGTGGCAGGTGCTCAATACGGTACAACTACTGCTGGTTACTTCGACTTGGACACAGACTCTAACGGTCGTTGGTCTGTTGAACGTTTCAAAGGTTTGATTTTCCAAATCGAACGTGATGCTAACGTTATCGCTAAGCAAACTCGTCGTGGTAAAGGTAACGTTCTGATTGTATCATCAGACGTTGCATCTGCTATGGCTATGGCTGGTGTGTTGCAATACACTCCTGCTTTGTCTGCTGACCTACAAGTTGACGATACAGGCAATACATTTGCTGGTATGTTGCACGGTCGTATCAAAGTGTACATTGACCCATATTTTGGTGGTTATGCATCTAACCAAGAATTGGTAACTATCGGTTACAAAGGTTCTTCACCTTATGATGCTGGTATTTTCTACTGCCCATACGTTCCTCTACAAATGGTTCGTGCAGTTGACCAATACACATTCCAACCAAAAATTGGTTTCAAAACACGTTACGGTATGGTTGCTAACCCATTTGCACAAGGTTCTACAGTTGGTAACGGCGTATTGAACGCACGTACAAACGTTTACTACCGTATCTTCGGTGTTAAAAACTTGATGTAATCAAGTCAAAGAGTCACCGTTAAGAGTGACACTTTTAAAAGGGACCTTCGGGTCCCTTTTTTTATGTCTGTAACAATTTGGAAACAATGTTTTATCCTAAATATTGGTATGATTGAAAAGGAGTAAATCATGTTTCATTCCATAACCGATTTTCTAAAAAGGATGCATATTATGTCAGACAATACAACACAAGACCAAACAACCGTAGCAGCTGCAGCAGTTGTTACCGCAGAACCGACTACGACTCCAGAAGAAACACAGGCCGCAGTTCAAGCGGTTGTTGCAACTTCTCCAGCAACAGAAGATCCAACAGCAGCCGCAGTGGTAACTAATGTTGTTACCGCACAAGCAGCTGCACCAGCAGTTCAAGATCCAGCAGCACAAACGGCAGTTACCGCAGCAGTTGCGGCAGTTGCATCCGCACCAGCAGAAGTAGTAAATGACCCAGTTGCATTGACCGCAGCAGTTACAGAAGCAGTTGCGGCCACACCAGCAGTTACTGACCCAGCTGCAGCAATTGAAGCATCACATGCAATTGCAGCAGTAGTTGCAACCGCTACAGGTGCACCAGTGACTCCAGATACATTGGGTGCATTGACGGACGCTATTATAACAGAACCAGATGAAGAAGCCGAAGCAACAGAACACCTAATCTCTTTGTTAGAAGAAGCATTGGCAATTCTACGTGGTGGCGATGAAAAAGATGAAACTACGGACGCAGAATAATTTGCGTTAATTCAAATAAAAGGGACCTTCGGGTCCCTTTTTTTACGCCTCCTAAATAGTAACATAGGAGATAAAATGACTGCACTGAATAGAAACCCACAGAATACCAATCCGTTACAAGCAACCAAGTTCTTGTTGACGTTTTCTCGTATCGTCAACACACAGTACTTTTGCCAAGAAATTAACATTCCTGGTATCTCTTTAGGTGAAGCTGAACGTTCATCACCATTGTTAGAGTTGTACTCTCCTGGTACCAAATTAACTTTCAATCCTCTAGACATTAGATTCATTGTAGATGAAGACCTTCAAGGTTGGAAAGATTTGTACAATTGGTTCAATACCATTGGTAATGCAGAAGGGTTTCAAGGTCGTCAAAGTGGCAAAGACAATATGGCAGATGCCACATTAACTATTATGAGTGCGTTGAATAATCCAATTCTTCGTATTCAATATATTAATTGCTTCCCAACTTCGATGAGTGATATTAATTTTGATACTAAGTCTTCTGCGGATGAAATCATTACCTGTACTGCATCTTTCAGGTATCAATCATACAAATACTTGACTTCTTAATACTATTGTGATATAATCTACATTATTTGTTTTTTGAGTATAAAATGGAAACACTAGAGCAAGTCTTAAAAATGTGGGATTCAGATTCGGTCATAGACCGGACTGAGCCATCAAAAGAATTATTAAACATTCCCAAGTATCACAGTAAATATCTGGCGATACTTACCAAGCACAAGATTGCCACCAAAAAGGCACATTTTGATTATCTACGTATGCGTAAAGTTAAATGGGAATACTTTACAGGCAAAATGTCTAAAGACGAATTGGATGAATATGGTTGGGAACCATTTCAATTTGCATTGAAGTCTGACATTACAACATACTTAGAAGCAGACAAAGACCTAATCAAACTACTTGAAAAGAAGGTCTACCATGAAGAAGTCGTTTCGGTTATTGAATCTATTATGAATGAGTTGAAACAACGTACATGGCAACTGAGAGATTTTATCTCATGGGAGAAATTTGTTGCAGGCAATTGATGTAATACTTGCCCAAAAGAATGGGGTATATGCCAAGATTACATGCGAACGGCATGTGGCCATGGAACTTTCTCAATACTTTACATTCTTTGTACCCGGATACCAATTCGTTCCTGCATTTAGGAATAGAATCTGGGACGGTAAGATTCGTCTATTCAACTTGCAGACGTTCCAAATCTACCTTGGCCTTGTTCCTTACGTTAAAGAGTTCTGTGAAGAGCGTTCATACACTTATGAAGATAACTTGGTGGAAGACGAGTTCTCGATGTACCATGCAAAGAAATTTGCAGAGTCATTGAATCTATCTTCTCAAGGCAAATCAATTACAGTTAACGAACATCAGTTGGATGCATTTGTTGACGGTATGCAAACGCACAGAAGATTGTTGGTGTCACCAACTTCTTCAGGTAAATCTCTGATTGCGTATCTATTCTTTAGACAGTTCAACGACTTCAAGAAACTCAAAGGTCTAATGATTGTTCCATCTACATCTTTGGTGGAACAAATGTTCACAGACTTCCAAGATTATTCTTACATGAATGATTTTGATGTTGAGGCCAATGTACACAAGATTTATGATTACAAAGGCATGGTTAAACAGACAGACAAAGCCTTAACAATCTCCACATGGCAGTCATTGTTTAAAATGGATGCAAAGTTCTTTGAACAGTTTGATTATATTATCGGTGACGAAGCACACTTGTTCAAGGCACAATCACTTACAACAATTCTAACTTCATTAGTCAATGCACAATATCGTATTGGTATGACTGGTACTTTAGATGGTACTAAGACACACAAGTTGGTTCTGGAAGGTTTGTTTGGTCCTGCAAGACAGATTATCACCACAAAAGAACTGATGGACCAAGGCAAGGTTGCAAACTTTCAAATCAAGTGTTTGGTTCTGAAACACAATGATGCAATCTGTGAAGAATATTCCAAAAAGAACTACCAAGAAGAAATGCAATACCTGATTGCAAGTGAAGCTCGTAATAAGTTCATTCGTAATTTGGCATTGAGTATGGAAAAGAATACACTGGTATTATTCCAAATGGTGGAGAAACATGGACAGATTCTATATGACATGATTCGTACCGCAGAGAAACTGAATGGTAGAAACGTTTACTTTATCCATGGTAAAGTGGATACGGAAGATAGGGAACAGGTTCGTGCCATTATGGAAAAAGAATCTAATGCAATTGTGGTTGCATCGTATGGCACATTCTCTACTGGTACCAACATTCGTAACCTCCACAACATCATCTTTGCATCACCATCTAAATCCCGTGTTCGTAATTTACAATCTATTGGTCGTGGTCTACGTAATGCAGAAGGTAAGACCATGGCTACCCTGTATGACATTGCAGATGACATGAGACACAAGAAATATATGAACTTTACACTGAAACACTTCGTGGAAAGAGTCAAGATATATACAAGTGAGAAGTTCACTTTCAAAATGTATAACATAGGACTCAAATGATAGAAACTAAAATCCTTAGACTTAAAGATGGTTTGGATGTTATCAGCCTTGTTGAATTTAACAATAGAACTAATACGGTTGAGTTAACATATCCAATGATGTTTGAGATTCGTGGTACTAATCTAGCTTTGGAACATTGGTTACCAATTGCTGTTATGAAAGGTAGGTCTGTGACCTTAAGATTGGAAGAAGTAATCTGTGAAATGGAAGTCAATGATGACTTTAAAGATTACTATGAGAATACGGTTAAGACTATGGAAGTATCCATAGAGGAACTTAAAAATAAATCTCCGGATGAATTGGAACAGGAATACATCCAAAATATATTTAATGAAGAAAGTCCTAAAGGGAAACCAATCCATTAATATCATCAAGGGGGCTACATTGCGGATTATGTCACATGTCAAGCCTTTTGTCAACAACTTTTTATGGTATATTTGAATGAGTAAAATTAAACATTACATTAATAACGCAGACTTTCTTGCTGCACTGGTAGAGTACAAAGCTAAGGTACAAGAGGCTTCCAAGGCTGGTAAACCAGAACCAAAAATTCCCAATTACATTGGTGAATGCTGGATGAAGATTGCCGAAGGGTTGTCACATAAACCTAACTTCATCAACTATACTTACCGAGAAGAAATGATTTCGGATGGTATTGAAAACTGTTTGATGTACTTCAACAACTTTGACCCAACCAAGTCTAACAACCCTTTTGCATACTTCACGCAAATCATCTACTATGCGTTCTTACGTAGAATCCAGAAAGAAAAGAAACAACTGTATGTGAAGTACAAGGCCACAGAACAAATTGGTATCTTAGATGAGTTTGAAATGTTGGAAGGTGAAGATGGTAGTACCAATCAGTTCCAATTATATGACAACATTGCCGAGTTCATTGAAACATACGAAGATGCCAAACAGGCAAAGAAAGACAAGAAACAGGCAAACAAGCCCCAGGGTATTGAAAAGTTTGTAGAATAATCGTTTCTAGCACCAAACTATTATAAATATATCCATTAATTGGAGAATGTATGGAAGATATTTTTGATAGTTTACGATATATGGAATTTGATTTTGAAAAATTAAAAAAGAATTCTACACAAAATTATGCTTTTATAACATATGGATCCGATAATCCAATGTTCGGTTTAAAAGGAGATAAACATCCTTCATCCAATTGGCACAAAACCAAAGCAACAAAAGAATATTATGATGAAAAAAGTAAATCTGTGTTGGAGAGCTGGATGAATGATGTTGAAAGAAGGAAACAACATTCCGAAAAAATGAAAGAACGTTGGAGATTTGGTAAAATAACACCAGAAACCGCAAGAAAAAACGGTCAACATGGATTAAAAGGCAAAGATGTTCACAACACTGTTGCCATAGAATATAAAGGTGTGTTATACTACGGCTGGCGTGAGTTACAAGAAACAACAAATGTAACTAAACATTTATATAAAAAATATTATCTGAAGGGAATAGATCCTGAATCCAGAATTGGATGTAACGGACCTAATCCAAACATTAACATGAAAAAACTTGATAAGGAGGTGTCTGTATGAAAATCGCTATTATCACCGACATTCATTTCGGTGCAAGAAACGATTCACCTCAATTCTTAGACTTCTATCAGAAGTTTTATGATGAGGTGTTCTTTCCTACATTGGCCAAAGAGAACGTCAAGACCGTATTGATTCTTGGTGATACGTTTGACCGTAGGAAGTATGTCAACTTCTACACACTGAAACGTGCCAAAGAAATGTTCTTTGATAAACTCCAACAAATGGATATCATTGTACACATGCTTGCTGGCAACCACGATACGTATTACAAGAATACCAATGATGTGAACTCTGTTGACCTCCTTTTGGCAGAGTATGATAACATCAATGTCATTGATTCACCACAAACCATTCATTTAGAATACGGTAAAACAACACATGATATCTGCATGATGCCATGGATTTGTGCCGAAAATTATGAACGTTCGATGGAAGAATTGAAGAATACTTCCGCAGAAATTTGTATGGGTCACTTTGAAATTGCTGGATTTGCAATGCATCGTGGAATGCAATCACAAGAAGGAATAGACCGTGCAGTATTTCGTAAATTTGCCTTTACATTTAGTGGTCATTACCATCACAAGTCTAGTTCTGACTCTATATACTACCTTGGTAACCCGTATGAGCTTACTTGGCAGGACTATAACGACCCTCGTGGTTTCCATTTATTTGATTTGGATAACAGGGACCTTACCTTTGTACAAAATCCCAACGTAATGTTTCACCGCATCATCTATGATGACAAAGTGGAATCAATCAAAGAGATTAACGACAAAGACCTATCAAAATACAAAAACACTTATGTAAAAGTGGTAGTAGTAAACAAAACAAACGCATTTCTGTTTGACAAGTTTATGAATAACCTGTATAATGTGAATCCAGCAGACATTAGTGTTGCTGAAGATTTCACTGAGTTGACCGAAGGTCTTGATGACAGTATGGTTGACCAAGCAGAAGATACTTTGACCATTCTTAATAAGTTTGTAGATGGTGTCAAAGAAGATAAGATAGATAATACTAGACTGAAAACATTATTGAAAGAACTCTACGTAGAGGCCTTGCATACTGAAACATGATTACATTTGAAAAAGTCCGTTGGAAGAATTTTCTTTCCACTGGGGCCCATTTTACCGAGATTAACTTCACCAAGTCTACCAATACTTTGATTATTGGTCAGAATGGTGCNGGTAAGTCCACCATTCTCGATGCACTATGTTTTGCATTGTTTGGTAAACCGTTTCGTAAAATAAATAAACCACAACTNTTAAACTCNATCAACCAGAANGATGCATTGGTTGAAGTTGAGTTGACCATTGGTACAAAGAAATACAAAATCATTCGTGGTATCAAACCTAACAAGTTTGAAATCTANTGNAATGATANNCTTTTGAACCAGGATGCAGCTGCTAAAGACTATCAAGATNTCCTAGAGAACCAGATTCTCAAATTAAACTATAAGTCTTTTACGCAGGTAGTCATCCTTGGTTCAGCCTCATTTGTTCCGTTCATGCAGTTATCTCCTGCTGACCGTAGAACAATCATCGAAGAACTCCTAGACATTCAAATCTTCTCCACAATGAATGGTGTGGTGAAAGACAAGGTTTCTATCAACAAAGAAAGTCTATCCAAAGTCAAATATGATATATCTTTGACTGAAGAAAAGATTAAGATGCAATTGCAGTCTATCCAAGAACACAACAAACACAATGCGGATGAGATTGAAAAACGTCAGGTTGATATTGGTAAGTCCAAAGACCAAGCAGAAAAACTTACCAAAGACAATGAACTAATCACCAAACACATCACCAAGATGACCGAAAAAGTTGGTGATAGTAAGACTAGGTTGGAAAAGAAGTCAAAAGGATTGTTTCAAATCCAAGGTAAGATTCATACCAACATTACTAGAAACACGAAAGACATTGAGTTCTATGACAACAACCACGATTGTCCTACATGTAAACAAGCCATCACTCCTGAATGGAAAGAATCTCAAATCAACGAAAAGACCGAAAAGATTAACGTACAAAAAAAGAATCTTACGGAAGTTGAAGCGGAGTTATCAAAAGTAAATGCTGAGATGGAATCTGTGAACAAGTTGTTGAAGAACATTACTGCTCACCAAAGTGAAGTCATTAAGAATCAATCTACCATTACTGCAATCAACAAGTACATCAGTAAAATGATTGCGGAAATAACCGAACTTTCTTCTAAGGTAGAAACATCAGAAGAAGATAATGTACGACTATCAGAATTGCGTACAGAGCTAGAACGAAATAAGACAGAATACGAAACATTATTGGTAGATAAACAGTATTTGGAATATGCTGGTGCATTGTTAAAAGATGGTGGTATTAAGACCCGAATCGTCAAGCAATATCTACCCATTATGAACAAGTTGATTAACAAATATTTATCGGCAATGGACTTTTTTGTTAACTTCAACATAGACGAGAACTTCAATGAAACAATTAAGAGTCGCCATCGTGACGAGTTTTCTTACGCTAATTTTTCCGAAGGAGAAAAGATGCGTATTGACTTGGCCTTACTATTCACCTGGCGCCAAATTGCCAAGATGAAGAATAGTACAAATACCAATCTGTTGATTTTGGATGAAGTGTTTGATTCATCACTTGATGGTGTAGGTACAGAAGAATTTTTGAAATTGATTAATGAAATGGGAACCGATACAAACGTGTTCGTCATTTCACATAAAGGAGACCAACTGTTCGACAAGTTTAGATCCGTAATTAAATTCGAGAAGAAGGGAAATTTTAGTCGTATTGCAAAATAAGTTAAGGTTTGTTTTTTTATAAATAAATAAAAATAACTTATTGGAGTATAAATGGCTAGAAAGAAAATATATGATAACTTACCTGAAAGGTCTGATCCAAATTATATGAAACTCTACGCAGAAATGCGTAAAGAAGAACTAAAGAAACAGGGTAAGTTGTA
>TBL_comb48_EPIDRAFT_1000657_pt1 | contig 26681 bp, 18 predicted proteins | sample TroBogEpilimnion_37_FD_10681 | JGI IMG/M metagenome (IMG submission 10681) | reverse complement strand
CGAATCCGCTCATGGAGGAGACTGATGCGATGCAGCATCGCGCTTTTGATTTGATTCACTCTGAGGCCAGTCGTGCCGCGCTGGAAATCGAGCGCGAGCCGGTGGCGATGCGGGACCGCTACGGCAGACATAAATTCGGCCAGAGCGTGCTGCTGGCGCGTCGTCTGGTGGAGGCGGGAGTGCGGTTGGTGCAGGTGAACTGGCCGCGCGAGCCTGGCGATGACAAAGAAGGCAGCCCACTGTGGGACACGCATCAGCGCAACGGTCCGCGTGTGCGCGAAGTGTTATGTCCGCAGTTCGACATAGCTTACTCCACGCTCATTCAAGATCTTCATTCGCGTGGTTTGCTGGATGAAACGCTCGTCGTCGTCATGGGCGAGTTTGGTCGCTCGCCCATCATCAACAAAAGCGGAGGGCGCGATCACTGGGGCAATGTGTTCTCCGTCGCCATGGCCGGTGCAGGCATCGCCGGTGGTCAAATCATCGGCGCGAGCGATAAGATTGGTGGGTTTCCATCGGATCGGCCCGTGCGTCCGCCGGACCTAGCCGCGACGATTTTTCACCTGCTAGGCATTCATCCAAATCACGAATTCATGGACGCGTTGCAGCGCCCGCGCACTGTGACAGACAGCGGCGTACCGTTGCGCGAACTCGTCGGCGTTTAATTTCATTCTCATGCGTCATCTCATCCTCTCCCTGCTCCTCTCTACCACCGCTTTTGCGGCAGAACTCCCCAAAGAACAGCGCATCGTCTTTCTTGGCGACAGCATCACACAGGGAGGGGGCTATATCGAGTTCATTGACGCCGCCTTGATTGCCCAGCATCCGGAAGTGGCCAAGGAAATCATTCCACTGGGGCTTAGCAGTGAAACGGTGAGCGGCTTGAGCGAAGACGGCCATGCCGGCGGCAAGTTTCCGCGCCCGGATCTGCACGAGCGTCTCGACCGTGTGTTGGAAAAGGCGAAGCCGGAGCTTGTCTTTGCCTGCTACGGCATGAACGACGGCATTTACCTGCCCCTTGGCGCAGTGCGGACCAAGGCTTTTCAGGATGGCATGAAGAAGCTGCATGAAAAAGTCACCGCCACAGGCGCGCGGATCGTGCATCTCACGCCACCGGTGTTTGATCCGGTGCCGATCAAGCCGCGTGTTGTCTCCGGCGAACAAGTGAAGCCGGGTCAGTTTTACCAGGGCTACAACGAAGTGCTCGACTTTTACAGCGACTGGCTGCTCGACATGCGCCAGAAGGGCTGGGAGGTGCTGGACATCCACGGCCCCATGAACGCCGCCATTGCTGAAAAGCGAAAGACAGACCCCGAATTCACCTTTTCTAAAGACGGCGTGCATCCCGGACCCGAAGGCCATCTGCTCATGGCGCATGCCGTGCTGGATGCCTGGAGCCTCAAGGTGAAGCCTGACGGCACGCCGGATCATCCCAATGGGGCGGCGATTCTCGCCCTTGTGAAAAAGAAGCACGCCATCCTGCGTCCCGCATGGCTGAGCTACGTCGGGCACAAGCGCCCCGGCAATGCCCCCGGCCTGCCGATTGAGGAAGCCAAGGCGAAAGTCGCTGAACTCGATGCCGAGGCGCGCAAGTTGGCCAGCGCGGAGGAAATTGTCTTCCCCAATCAAACCGGCGAATGGAACGGCTACCCCAAGCATGAACTCACCATCGCGGGGAAATCCGTGACCGTCGTCGCGCCGAAAACAGCAGCCCCAGGCCGCCCATGGGTCTGGCATGGCGAGTTCTTCGGCCACAAACCCGCACCGGACATCGCCTTGCTCGGCAAAGGTTTCCACATCGTCTATATGAAAATCAACAACATGCTCGGCTGCCCTGATGCTGTGAAGCTGTGGGACGAGTGCTACGCCGAACTCACCACAAAGTATGGCCTGAGCACCAAGCCCTCCCTCGTCGGCCTCAGTCGCGGCGGCTTGTACTGCTACAACTGGGCCACCGCAAATCCCACCAAAGTCTCCTGCATCTACGGCGATGCACCGGTGTGTGACTTCAAAAGCTGGCCCGGCGGCAAGGGCAAAGGCAAGGGCGATCCGACCAACTGGGGCTTTGTGCTCAAGCTCTGGGGCTTCAAAGACGAGGCCGAAGCCCTCGCCTACAAAGGCAATCCTGTGGATAGCCTCGCGCCACTGGCCCAGAACCATGTGCCCCTCCTCCACGTTTTCGGCGATGCCGACGATGTGGTGCCGTGGGATGAAAACACCGGCTTGATCGAAACACGTTACAAGGCGCTAGGCGGCAACATCACCATGATTCGCAAACCCGGTGTCGGCCACCATCCGCACGGGCTGGATGACTCGACACCGATCATCGAATTCATCGCAAAGAACGCCAAGTGAGACAACGCAGGCACTTTTGCCTGCAATATTCTTCCGGAAGCTGTAACCGCTCGACATCCTGCCCGTAGAAGCCGGGAAAGGATGTGTCATCGTGTTTCCCAGCTTCCATGATTTTGACCGACAGCGAATCCCGTGCCTGCATGGCAGCGTGGCTGCGATGCAGCGACGAGGGCGCGGCACGGACGCTCGTGGAGGCGTTCTATCCTTTCGTGGCCAGCTTGATCCGTCGGCACGTCGCGGATACGGGCTGTGTGGAGGATCTAGCGCAGCAGACCTTTGCGCGTTGTTTTGCCAAAGCTGCGCAGTGGGACGCGTCAAAGCCACTGGAACCATGGCTGGCGCGTATCGCGATCAATCAGTGTCGCGATCACTACCGCACACGACGTGTGAGGCCGGAACTGCGATGGAGCGATCTCACCGAAGGGGAGCAGGAGGCCATGCAGGCCACCTTGACTGCGGCAGAGCCGAAAGCAGATGCTCTAAACGACGAATCACGCTCACTCATGCTGCGCCTGCTGGACACGCTGAGCGCGGACGACCGCATGGTGCTCAGTCTGCTGCACCTCGACGGCAAATCGACCGACGCAATCGCCACGCTCACCGGTTGGAGCCGCACGTTGGTGAAAGTGCGCGCCTTTCGCGCCCGCCGCAAACTGCGCGCGGCCTTTGAACAACTCGAAGCATCCGATTCATGAACGACACTGACCAACGTCTCGAACAACTTGCCGCCCGCGCGCGAAACGCGACTGTGCCTCTGACCGCTGAGGCACCTTTAGGATTTGCGACTCGCGCCATCGCCTCCGCGTGTTCGGCTTCGGATACGTCCGTATTGTGGACGAGGTTTTCACTCGCCGCTTTGCCCGTGGCCACGGTGGCGACTGCCGCCTGCCTCTGGTGGTCAGCCGGTGCCATGAGCGCTGATGCGCACGATCTCGCGCAGGTCTTCATTCAAACACCCCTTTTCCCATGAAAAAGTTCTACATCATCTGTTCCCTCATTGGCTTGTTCATCCTTGGCGCTTTGTTTGGAATCGGGCTCGCGCTCCCTTTCGCCAAGAAACTCATCAGCGAGGAGCACTTCGTCCGGCAGCGCATGGCCGAAGAGGTGAAACGACTCAAGCTCACGCCGGAACAGGTGGAGAAATCAAAACCGATCTATGACCAGCTCAGACAAGACCTCGCCAAGATCAAAACCGACACCCTGACGGCCATTGCCCAGGCTTCGATCCGACAGTCCACCGAACTGGCCGGATTGCTCACGCCCGAGCAGATCGAGGAGTTCAAGAAGCTGGGTGACGAGCGCCGCGTTAAATTCGAAAAATTCATGAAGCCATGAAAACGCGCCCATTGCTCCTGTTCTCGGTCCTTCTCGCCTCGGCATCGGCCCAGGATGCCGGTCTGAAACAGAAACTCGAGAAGGGTTTCACCACCTTCGATCTGGACCATGATTCAGCCCTCAACGCTGCCGAGTTCAAAACTTTGGGCGAATACTCGCCGAAGCTGAAGGGCAAACCTCAGGTGGTCGATTACCTCTTTCACACGCTCGATTCGAATCGAGACGGCAAGCTCTCGCATGATGAGTACATGAACATCGCGGCCATTAGCGGTGGTACAAAGCCTTCTCCTGAGAAACCGGCAATCATCGAAGCCAAAAGCAGTGCGGATCAGGTTGCGTTTTTCGAAAAGAAGATCCGTCCCGTGCTTGCCGAGAAATGCTACAAGTGCCATGCGGAGAACTCAGAAAAAATCAAAGGCGGCTTCGTGCTTGATACGCGTGAGGGTATCCGTCGCGGTGGCGAAAACGGTCCGGGCGTCGTGCCGGGAGATCTGGTGAAGAGCCTCGTCATCGAATCCCTGCATTACACCAACAAGGACATGCAGATGCCGCCGGAAAAAAGTGGCGGGAAGCTGCCCGACTCGGTCATCGCCGACTTCGAGCAGTGGGTGCGCATGGGTGCCCCGGATCCACGCGATGGCAAGGCAAGCGTGGTGAAATCCGATTGGGACACCGAGAAGGCGAAGAATCACTGGGCCTATCAGCCGGTGAAACAAGCTGCTGTGCCTGCCGTGAAAGACGGTACGTGGCCGAGGAACGACATGGATCGCTTCATCCTCGCGGGATTGGAGGCCAAGGGCATCAAGCCCGTGGGCGATGCGCAGCCGCAGGCGCTGCTTCGCCGCGTTTGTTTTGATCTGACCGGTCTGCCGCCAACGCCGGAGCAGGTGGACTACTTTTTGACGAACCATGACCCGCAAGCCTTCGAGAAAATCGTCGATGCCCTGCTCAAATCACCGCGTTTTGGCGAGCGCTGGGGCCGTCACTGGCTTGATGTGGCGCGCTACGCGGAATCCACAGGTAAAGATGTGAACTGCCTGCTTCCCCATGCGTGGCGCTTCCGCGATTACGTCATCGAATCCTTCAACAAGGACAAGCCCTTCAATGAATTCATTCGCGAGCAGATCGCTGGTGACCTAATGCAGGCCAAAGACAGCCGTGACCGTGCTTTGAAGCAGATCGCGACAGGGTTCCTGGCCATCGGATCGCGCAGTCTCAATGAGCGCAGTCCAAAGCAATTTGCGCTCGATACCGCTGATGAGCAGATCGATGCGATGTCTCAGGCTGTGCTTGGACTCACCGTCGCCTGCTCGCGCTGCCATGATCACAAGTTCGACCCGATTCCGCAGAATGATTATTATGCACTCGCGGGCATCTTCCTGAGCACGGAGACCTTGTACGGCACTGCGCCCAATTTTCAAAACCTCAAGGCTTCACCGCTCATCGAGCTGCCCACCGACTGCGGTCTGCCGCGCATGCCCCAGATGCTCACGTCAGAGCGCCGTGCCGAGGTCGAAAAGGATCTCACGAAAACCGAGCGCTATGCAACGATGCAATTTTATGCCACTGCCGCGAAGGGGTTGTTTACCGGCAAGGGCTTCAACGTGAACAACGATCCGCAAAAGCTGGTCATGTTCGTCGGCATCAATGCGAAGATCGGCGAGTGCAAAACCGAGCTGGCCTCCTACGACAGCGAGGGCCGTCAAAAACTGCTTGCGATGGGCGTGCGTGATTATCCTTCCACCCCTTCGAGCGGGCCTCCCACCAAGCCAAAATCGGTGGAGGAGACGTTTCGCATGATCGCGGGTCGTCCCGCACAGTTCAGTTCGATTAATGACAGTCCGCTCTTCGCTCGTGGTGATGTCGAAAAACCCGGTGCCAAAGTGCCGCGTGGGTTTGTCAGTGTGATTGCTGCCACAGCACCTGCCATGCCATCGAGAGAGAGTGGTCGCCGTGAACTTGCCGACTGGCTTGTGGCAGACACCAACCCGCTTACCGCGCGTGTGTTTGCCAACCGCGTCTGGCATTGGCTGTTTGGCCAGGGAATCGTGTCTACCGTGGATAACTTCGGCACTATGGGCCAGCCGCCATCCAATCCGGCGCTGCTCGATCATCTGGCCCTGCGGCTGCAAAGCGGCGGCTGGTCGATGAAGTCGCTCATCAAGGAAATCGTCATGAGCCATGCCTACCAATTGGCCGCCACGCACGATGCGAAGAATTTCGAGGCTGATCCCGAAAACACGCTCGTCTGGCGCATGACTCCGCGCCGCCTCGACGCCGAATGCATTCGCGATGCGATGCTGGCCGTCGGCGGTGGCCTGAACATCGAGGCACCCGTTGGCTCCGCCGTCGCTCAGTATGGTGATGGCGCGATCGGGGGCTATTCCATCAAGAGCCTCCGTGCCCCCTTGAGTGACGAGCCCTTTCTCACGGCAAGCAGTGACTTCCGTAGCGTCTATCTGCCCGTGCCGCGCAATGCCGTGCCTGATGCTCTCACCGTTTTCGATTTCGCCGAGCCCAGTGCCGTGAATGGCAGCCGCGAAGTGACCACGGTGCCCTCGCAGGCTTTGTATTTGCTGAACAACGACTTCGTCGCCAAACAGGCCAAACGCTTTGCTGACAAAATCCGGCCGTTGCCGGAGGGCCAGCGTGCCGCTGCCGCCTTCAAGCTTGCGTTTGCACGTGCACCCACGGCCAATGAGGCCAAGGCCGCACAACGCTTCTTTGCCGACTATCCGCGGCTCGACAGCGACGTGCTGACGAGCTTCTGCCGTGCCCTGCTCGGCAGTGCTGAATTCCGCTCCATTGACTGATGCCATGAAAACTCGACGCGACTTTCTCCAAACCAGCGGTGTCGGCTTCGGTTGGCTCGCTTTTCAAGCTCTGGCCCAGGCGGAGGCCAGCGCTCCGCTGGCCGTCAAGCAGCCGCATTTTAATGCGACGGCCAAGCGTGTGATCTTCCTCTGCATGCGCGGTGCGCCATCGCATGTGGACACCTTTGACTACAAGCCAAAACTCACCGCTGCCTCCGGCAAGGATGGCCGCGCTCCGGGCACCAAGCTGCATGGCTCGCAGTGGAAGTTTGGACCGCAAGGTCGGAGCGGTTTGCCGATCAGCGAACTGTTTCCACATCTCTCGAAGCGTGCGGATGACCTGTGCCTCATCAATTCGATGCATACCGAGCTGCCCGCGCATGCGCAGTCGTTTTTGAAGCTGCACACGGGCAACGCGCAGTTTGTGCGGCCCTCGCTGGGTGCCTGGGCGCTCTACGGTCTCGGCACGGTGAATGAAAACTTGCCCGGCTTTGTCACCATCGCGCCGCCGTCGCTGTTCGGTGGTGCGCAGAACTACGGCAGCGCCTTCCTGCCCGCCATTTATCAGGGCACACGCATCGGCGTTGATGCGCGTCCCGTCGCCAACGCTCAGGTGCGTAACATTGCGCCGCCGGTCAGCGCGGGCGCGCAGCGCAAGGAGATCGAGCTCGTGCAGGCATTGAATCGCGAAAAACTGCAGCGCGATCAGGTCAATCCCGAAGTCGAAGGTGCCATCGAATCCTTCGAGCTCGCCTTCAAGATGCAGAGCGAGATGCCAAAGGTGATGGATCTGTCGAAAGAAACCAAGCAGACACTCTCCGCCTACGGCATCGGTGAAGGCAATGCCACGGATGACTTTGGCCGCAAATGCCTGCTCGCACGCCGCATGGTGGAGGCGGGTGTTCGCTTTGTCGAAGTCACGCACAGTGATTGGGATCATCATTTCAAGATCTCCAAGGACCTGCCAGCGACCTCTGAGGCTGTGGATCAGCCGATTGCCGCGCTGCTGGCGGATTTGCAATCGCGTGGCCTGCTCAAGGACACACTCGTTGTCTGGTCCGGTGAATTTGGCCGCACTCCGCACGGTCAGGGTGCGGACGGTCGTGACCACAACAGCAAAGGCTTCACCGCCTGGATGGCCGGAGGGGGCGTCAAAGGCGGCATGCGCTACGGCAGCACGGATGAGCTGGGTTATGAGGCCGTGGAGGACAAAATGCACACCCATGACCTCCATGCCACGATCCTGCACTTGCTCGGCCTCGATCACGAGCGGCTGACCTACCGTTACGCCGGCCGGGACTTCAGGCTCACCGATGTGAAAGGCAGCGTGGCAAAGAAAATCATCGCGTAAGAAAGATGGATTCATTCGGGCCGTATTGAAACGGTATACCGAATGAACCTCGCCCCAAATCCTGCCTTCCGCTCCGATTCCGCCGCCTCGCTGCTGCGGGCGGAAATTCTAAACGGCACTTCCGAGCCGGGCGCGCTACTGGCTGAATCCGCCGTGGCAAAGCGTTTGGGCGTGAGCCGTGTGCCGGTGCGTGAGGCTTTGTTTGCGCTCGAGCGCGAGGGCCTGGTCGAGTTCAGTCCGACGGGACGCGCGTTCGTGAAAGCGCTGACGCCGCAAGATTTTGAGGAGCTGTATGTGCTACGCCTTGCACTGGAACCGCTGGCTTCTCGTCTCGCAGTTCCTGCCCTCAAAACAAACCTCTCCAAACTCGAAAAAAATCTATCTGCCACTCGCCGTGCCCGCTCCGTCCAGGAGGTGACACTTTTGGATCTAGAGTTTCATCAGCTCATTCTCGAAGCCTCGGGCAATGCGCGTTTGATGAAGCTCTGGCGCTCCCTGCGCGGCGAGTTGGAACTGTGGCTCGGACGATTGCACCGCAGTCACCAACTCCAGACCAAAGAGACGCTCAATGAGACCGTGGATGCGCACCAGTCGATTGTTGAGGCCTTCCGTTCTCAAGCTCCGGCCACCTGCGAGCGTCTGATGCGTGAACACATTCTCGGCTGGCGTGAATGGCTGCCTCTATTTTCATGAAGCGTTTTTACCAGAGTCTTGGCATCGTCATGCTCGCGCTGGCCCCGGCGCAGGCAGGCGATGGCATGGCCTTCTTTGAATCGAAGGTTCTGCCGTTGCTGCAAAGCCGCTGCTACGAGTGCCATTCGCATGAGAAGAAGATCAAAGGCGGGCTGGCGCTTGATTTGAAATCGGGCTGGCAGACCGGCGGCGACAACGGGCCTGCCATCGTGCCGGGAGACGTGGCCAAAAGTCACGTCATCGCGGCGGTGCGCTACACCAATCCCGAAATGGAAATGCCGCCAAAGGGCAAGCTGACGGCGGGTGAGATCGAGATCTTTGAAAAATGGGTGGCCATGGGTGCGCCGGACTCACGTGTGAAACAAGCCGCCGCCAAATCCGCGCGTGTGATTGATGTCGAGGCAGGAAAGAGATTCTGGGCCTTTCGACCAGTGTGTAACCAGACAGCTCCTGCAGTGAAGCAGGCGGACTGGCCGTTGAATCCCGTGGATCGCTTCATTCTGGCAAAGCTTGAAGCCAATGGCCTCACCCCCACGTCAGATGCGGACGCCTACACCTGGCTGCGCCGTGTCTCGCTTGATCTCACAGGCCTGCCACCGACACCTGAAGATTTGACCAGCTTTGATGCGTCCCCTAGATCCCGTGCTGCTGCTGTGGATCGTCTGCTGCAATCCAGCGCCTTCGGCGAACGCTGGGCGCGCCACTGGCTCGATCTCACCGGATTTGCGGATCAGATCGGCACCGCGAACAACGTCTTTGCCGAACATGCGTGGCGCTATCGTGATTACGTCATCAGCGCCTTCAACTCCGACAAACCCTTCGACCGCTTCATTCGTGAACAAATTGCTGGTGATCTCCTGCCTGCTGCATCTCCCCAAGAAAAAGCCGCAAACATCACCGCCACCGGCTTCCTTGTGTTGGGTGATGTCGAAATCGTCGCTGTGGACAAGCTCAAGATGGAGCACGATCTCGTCGATCAGCAGGTGAGCAAAATAGGCACCGCGTTTCTCGGGCTGACACTCGGCTGCGCACGCTGCCACGATCACAAATTTGATCCCATCGCGCAGACCGACTACTACGCCATCGCAGGCATGTTCCGCAGCACGGATGCCACGTATAAGACTGACAACGGCGTCTGGAGCAGTGTGCACAGAACTGAACTGCCGGAAACAGCGGAGCAAAAGGCTGTGCGGGAGCAGCAGCTCGCCGAGAACGATGTCAAGATTCGCCAGTGGGAGACTGAGCGCGACAACACCAACAAAGAAAAAGCCGCGTTGGAGCTGAAGATTGCCAATGCCACAAAGGAAACAAAGCCAGATCTCGAAAAGAAGCGTGATGAATTCGTCGCGTGCATCAAGACGCTCAATGGCCAGATCGAACACGTGAAGTTCTTTGCTCCCGTCGCGCCGAAAGCCTTCGCGGTGCATGATCGCGAAAAGCCCTCTGACATGCGCATCACTATCCGCGGCAATCCGTATGCCCTGGGTGATCCGGTGAAGCGAGGCGCGCTGCGCGTCGCGTCGTGGGCAGATTTCTCACCGATTCCTGCCAGTCAAAGCGGCAGAGTACAGCTTGCAGATTGGATTGCTGATGCTCGCAATCCTCTCACCGCACGGATCACTGTGAACCGCATCTGGCAAAAACTCTTCGGAGAAGGTCTCGTGCGCAGTGTCGATTACTTCGGCGCGCGCGGTGAGACTCCCACGCATCCAGAGTTGCTGGATTACCTCGCCTCCCGCTTCATTCAAAGCGGCTGGTCGCAGAAGCAGCTCATTCGCGAACTCGTGCTCAGTCGCGCCTACTGCATGAGCAGCGCACACAATGCCACTGCAGCGGCAAAGGACCCTGACAACCGCCTGCTCTGGCGCATGAACCGCCAGCGTCTGGATGCCGAGGCAATTCGTGACTCCATACTCGCCATCAGCGGCAAACTTACGCCTTCGGGCGGTGGTCCCGCCCTGCCCCTGGAGTTTCCCGAGAACGTCACCAATCTCAGTCCCAAGGCGGTGAATCCTCCCGCCTTTGTCTTCAAGAAGCTCCGCCCCGTACAGGATTTTGAGCGCACGATCTATCTCCCAGTGATCCGGACCGCCGCACAGCCTGGCTCCGCAAAGCTGCGCGATGTGTTTGACTTCGTCCAGCCTGCGCAGATCGCCGGCAAACGGGCTGAGACCGCAGTGCCCACGCAGGCGCTGTTCCTTCTCAACAGCGACACAATTCGCGCTCGTGCCACTGAGGTGGCCCAACAACTTGCCGCCACCGAGGCAAACACCGGCGCGCGCCTTGAAGCCCTCTGGCTTCGCATACTCAGCCGCCCGATCACCAGCACCGAGCGCGATGATGCCGGGAAGTTTCTCGATTCCATGCCTGCGGACAAGGCGTGGATCGAACTGTGTCATGCGCTGCTGTCCTCGAACGAATTTCTACTCCGCCTATGAACACGCCCATCATCTCACGCCGCTCCTGGCTCCAGCGCACCGCCACCGGTTTCGGCGCGCTTGCGTTGCACGATCTTGTTCAGGCCAGGCAGAGTCCGCTGGCGGTGAAAGCCCCACGCTTTCCGGCCAAGGCGAAGCGCGTGATCTTCCTGTTCATGTCCGGCGGGCCGTCGCAGCCGGATTTGTTTGATCCGAAGGACTACATCCGGCGCATGCACGGCCAGAAGATCACCGCACCGATCAACACCAATGAAGTGCGCGTCGGCATGGACAAATTTCTGGCGCTTGCCACGCTCGGTAATGTAAGACCACGCGGGCAGTCCGGAATGATGATCTCCGACCTGCTGCCTCATACCGCCGCCATTGCCGATGAAATCTGCCTGCTGCGTGCTGTACATGCTGACAACAACCAGCATCAGTCCGCCTCGCTGCAGTTTCACACCGGCGTTACAGCGGAGGCGCGTCCGTCCTTGGGATCATGGATCAGCTATGGCCTTGGGGCGGAGAATCAAAACCTGCCAAGCTTCATCAGCATCCATCCTGACAGCGACACCCGGCTCTACGGCTCGTCGTTTTTGCCCGCCGCGCATCAGGGCACCAAAGTCATCATCCCCTCCAGCGACAAACAATCTCCCATCGACTACCTTGCCGATGTCTCCGGCGATGCAAAGGCGCAGCGTGCGCGCATCGACTTCACGCAGCGCATGAACAAACGCCTGCTGGACCAGGCGGGAACTGACGCACGCATGGAAGGCATGATCGAGAGCATGGAGACCGCCTTCCGCATGCAGACCGCCACGCCCGAACTCGTGGACATCTCGAACGAGTCCGATGCGACCAAGCAGCTCTACGGCGTCGGCGGCAAGGACACCGACAAAAACGCCCGTGCCTGCCTGTTGGCACGCAAGATGAGCGAAGCAGGGGTTCGCTTTGTGCAGGTCACTCTAGGAGGCTGGGATCATCATGGCGATATTCGCAATGCACTGCCGAAAAGCTGCGCAGCCAGCGACCAGCCCTGCGCCGCGCTGATCAAAGATCTCAAATCACGCGGTCTGCTCGAAGACACACTCGTCATCTGGAGCGGTGAGTTCGGCCGCACGCCTTGGAGCCAGGACCTTAGTGGTACTTCTCCCATTGAAAAACATGGTCGTGAGCACCAGCCGGAAAGCTTCTGTGCCTGGATGGCTGGTGGTGGCAGCAAGCCCGGCTTTACCTTCGGTGAGACCGACGACTTTGGCTTCCGGCCCGTTTCAGGGAAGGTACATCTGCATGATCTTCACGCCACGATCTTGAACCAACTCGGCCTCGATCATGAGCAGTTGACGTGGCGGCATCTCGGTCGCGATTTCCGGCTCACAGATGTGTACGGCAACGTCGTGAAGGAGATTTTGGCATGAAGTTTTCCAGTTCAATCTGGACCATTGCGTCATGCGTGGTCCTTCATGGTGCGGCGTTTGGCGCAGACGATTTTCAAACCTCCATCCTCCCCTTGTTGAAAGAGCGGTGCAATTCGTGCCACTCAACCAAGAAGCAAAAGGGTGATCTCGATCTTGAGCGGTTTGCTTCCGTTGCAGACATCAAGCGGGAGCCGATGATCTGGGAAGGCGTGATGGATCAGATCCACATGGGCGAGATGCCGCCGAAGAAAGAGCCACAGCTTGCCCCCGAACAGAAAACAATGCTGACCAAATGGGTGCAGGACCGGCTGGAGGAAGTGGCGCTAGCGAGCGCTGGCGATCCCGGACCCGTGGTGCTGCGCCGTCTTTCAAACATGGAGTACACCTACACTCTTCGTGATCTGACGGGCGTGGAGTCGCTTGATCCCGCGAAAGAGTTTCCTGGGGATGGCGCGGCGGGCGAAGGATTTACCAATGCGGGCGCGGCGCTCGTCATGTCGCCTGCGTTGCTGAGCAAGTATCTCGACGCAGCGAAGGACATCGCCAGTCACGCAGTTCTGACGCCTCAAGGGTTGAGTTTTTCCTCGCGCATCTCGCAGCGCGACTGGACGGATGAGGCGCTGGCGAAAATTCGCGCCTTCTATGCACAGTTTTCCAACTCCGGCAGCGGTTCGAAAGTGCAAGCACAGGGCATCAATCTCGATACCGGTGACAGTGGCGTCCTGCTCTTGGAGCCATACCTCGCGGCGACGCGAGATGATCAATTGGCCGCCAGGCTGAATCCCAAATACTTCAGCAAACTTCGTGCGGCGCTGGAAGGAAAAGAGCCCAATGCCATCCTCGACCTCGTGCGTCAGCAGTGGCGCGCTGGAGCAACTGCAGCACAGATGGCTGAAACCATCGTACACTGGCAGAAGGCGCTCTGGCGCTTCAGCAGCATTGGACACATTGGCAAACTCAACGGGCCGAAGTCCTGGCAGGTGCCGGTTCTGCCGCTGACCGCCAGCGAGACGCTGCGCATCAAATTGCCAGCCAGTGGTGTTACCAAAGTCTTCTTGGTCTCATTTGCCATCGGCCAAGCCAGCGCCATCTGGGAAAATGCGCGAATCGTCACTCCGGGCCAAAAAGACCGCCCAGTCATCATCAACACTGAGGAAGCAGTCATCCCTGCTGACATCGGCAAAGAGGCCGAATTTGTCATCACAGCCCGCCTGCATTCCGATTCCCCAGGTGCTGTGCAAGTGCGCGTGCTGACCGCCAAACCCACCGGACCAGCTGCGCTTGTTGCCAGCAAGGTGACCATCAACAAGCCCGGAAAAAAAGGCACTTGGTCGGATGGCGAAAAGCCCTTGAGCTTTGATGCGCCCATCCTCGTAGGAGAGAACAGCGACATGCGAAAGCAACTCACCGCCCAGATCGCTGAGTTTCGTGGGCTGTTTCCCGCCGCGCTTTGTTACACGAAGATCGTTCCTGCGGATGAAGTGGTGACGCTCACCTTGTTCTATCGCGAAGATGAGCAGTTGAAGCGATTGATGCTTAACAAGGATCAGATTGCTGAAATCGACCGCTTGTGGGACGAACTGCGTTTCATCAGTGAAGCACCCTTGAAAGAAGTCGATGTCTTTGAGCAGCTCTGGCAGTTCGCTACTCAGGACGCCGATCCCAAAGCCTTTGAACCGTTGCGTGAGCCGATTTACCGAGATGCCGAACTGTTCAAGCAGCAGCAACTCGCCGCCGAGCCCCGGCACATACAGGCCGCTCTCGACTTTGCTGCGCGTGCATGGCGCCGCCCGCTCAGCGAAACGGAGCAGACTGATCTGCATTCTTTATATCAAAAGCTGCGCAAGCAGGATCTGTCGCATGCTGCGGCAGTGCGCATGCTGGTTGCTCGCGTGCTCGTGGCCCCTGAGTTTCTCTATCGGGGTGAAAAGGTCAGTCCAGGCGTCAAGCCTTCGCCGGTGAATGATCACGAACTCGCCACACGACTGAGCTATTTTCTTTGGTCATCATCCCCGGATGCGGGCCTTCACCAGCTCGCGACTGCTGGGAAGCTGCACGATCCCACCGTGCTCGCGGCACAGGCGCGCCGCATGTTGAAGGACGATAAAATTCGCCGGCTCGCCACGGAGTTCGGCTGCCAGTGGCTGCATGTGCGGGATGTCGAGACACTGGATGAAAAGAGCGAGCGTCATTTCCCCACCTTCATCTCTCTGCGCGGCGACATGCAGGAGGAGGTGGTACGATTCTTCATCGACCTGTTTCAAAATGACCGCAGCGTGCTCTCGCTGCTCAACGCCGATCACACGTTCGTGAATGCTAGCCTCGCGAAGCATTACGCACTCGATGTGCAGGGTGATGGCTGGCAGCGTTTCGAGGGTATTCAGTCCCAAGGGAGGGGCGGCATACTCGGCTTTGCGGCAACACTGGCGAAACAATCCGGTGCTTCCCGCACCAGCGCCATCCTGCGCGGCACCTGGCTCAGCGAGGTCATCCTCGGTGACAAGCTGCCCATTCCACCAAAAGGCGTACCCATTCTGCCCGAAGAAGCCCCTGCAAATCTCAGCGAACGTCAGATGATCGAACGTCACAGCCGCGATGAAAACTGCGCAGGCTGCCATCGCCGCATTGATCCCTTCGGCTTCGCTCTCGAAGGTTTTGATGCCATCGGTCGCGCTCGCAAGGCCGACACGAAAACCGTGCTGCCTGATGGCACCTCCGTTGATGGTCTCAACGATCTGCGTGACTACCTGATCAACAAACGCGGCGATGATTTTCTCCGCCAGTTCTGCCGCAAGCTGCTCGGCTATGCCCTCGGCCGCAGTGTTCAGCTTTCCGACCGACCACTGATAGAGTCGATGGTGAGGAGTGATCTTCGCATCGGCACCCTGATTGATCTTATTGTCCGCAGCCCGCAATTTCGCGAAGTGCGCGGGAAAGACACCATCGCTCAACACTGAATCTTTTTATGAACACACACCGCTACTCACGTCGCGCCTTCCTGCGTGGAACCGGCGTCTCCATGGCCCTGCCGTGGCTGGAGTCTTTCAATGTCTGGGGCGATGAACCAAAGCGTGACAAGCCGGCCAGTGAAGCGCCTGTGCGACTATGCGTGACGTTTTCCGGGAACGGCTTCCATTCGAAAGAGTGGTGGGCCAAGGGAGAGGGCAAGGCGATGGAGCTGGGCAAGGTGCTGCAGCCATTGCACGAGTTTCGTGAGAAGATGGTCTTTGTCCGCGGTCTCTATCACGAAGAAGCGCGGAAGGGGAACATCCATTCTTCGCAAACTGGGAACATGCTTTCGGGCACACCCATTGCTTCAGGTGGTGAGATTCGTTCAGGCACGAGTTTTGATCAGGTGCTCGCGCAGACCTATGGCCGCAGCACCAAGGTGCCGAGCCTCGTTCTCGCCTGTGAGAAGTCGAATCCATCGGTGCACAAAAACTACTCGATGCTTTATAGCTCGCACATTTCATGGAGCTCGCCGACGACCCCGACGCCGCTGGAGCTTTATCCGGCGCTGGCCTTTGACCGCTTGTTCAAGGATGAAGCATCACCTGCCGATAAGAGCGTGCTGGATGCCGTGCTGGCTGACGCGCAGGTTTTGCGGCGCGACATCAGCCGCAATGATCAGCGCAAGCTCGACGAATATCTCGATTCCGTGCGAGATGTGGAAAAACGCATCGAGAACGCCGGCAAGCGTGGCGAACTGCAGGGCTGGAGGCCGACGCTCGAGAAACCCAACATCAAACGTCCTGCCGATGGCATCCCGCAGGACATCGGCGAGCACATGCGGCTCATGATCGACCTACTCGTGCTCGGTTTTCAAACCGACACCACGCGCATCACCACCCTGAAGCTGAACAACGACCATAGCGCCCTGCGCTTCCCGAATCTGCCAAGTGTGCAGCAGGCCGGCCATGGCATCGACTACATGATCCACCACCTCCTCTCGCATAGCGACGGTGAGGACTGGCTGAAGGTGAACCAGTTCTTCATGCAGCAGCTAGCCTACCTCGCGCGCAAGCTGGATGCTATTCAGGAAGGGCCACGCACATTGCTGGACAATACCATGCTCATGCACTGCTCCAGCATGATGGCCGGTGCCAAGCACAACAACGACCAGTTGCCTGTGATTGTCCTCGGTGGCGCTGGCGGACGGCTCAAAGGTGGTCGCACACTTGACTACACAGGCAAGCCCGAGCGTCAGATGTGCCGTCTCTTCATGTCGATGATGGAAAAGATGGATCAGCATCCGAAGATATTTGGCGATGCGAAAATGATGCTGGAAGAGGTTTGAAAAACATGCGTTTTCGTTTTCCCGTTCTGATCCCATCCTATGCCCATCATCACCGCCGACAAACTGCAGGATTCCTATGACGTGGTCATCGTTGGTTCGGGAGCGGGTGGCGGGCAGACCGCTTACACGCTGACGATGGAGGGCTTGAAGGTTCTCATTCTGGAGGCCGGGCGTTCTTTTGATGTGCAGTCCGAGGTGGCGATGCTGCAACTGCCCAGCCAGGCACCTTTGCGCGGTGAGAAGACTCCAGACAAGCAGTACGGCTTTCATGACTGCTCGATCAACAGTGGCTGGGATATTCCTGGTGAGCCCTACACGAATGCGAGCAAGGAGCCGGAAGACCAGTTTCGCTGGTGGCGGCAGCGCATGATGGGCGGTCGCACCAATCACTGGGGGCGCATCACGCTACGCAACGGGCCGTATGATTTCAAACCGCGCACACGCTTTGATCTCGGTTTCGACTGGCCGATCAGCTATGACGACATCGCGCCTTACTACGACAAGGTGGAGATGCTGATCGGTGTGTTTGGCACGAATGAGGGATTGGAGAACTCTCCGAATTCATCGCCGGGCGTGCTGCAACCGGCACCAAAGCTGCGCGTGGGAGAACTTTATGCACAGAAGCACGGCAAGAAGGTCGGTGCGCATGTCGCTTCCATTCATCGTGCGGTGCTGACCAAGCCGCAGGATGCTGATACACTGCCGGCCAAGCTGCATCCGGGCAATGCGAAGGCACAGAGCATTCTGGCGGACTCCATGCGCACGCGTTCACCCTGCTTTTGGGCGACAGACTGCCATCGTGGCTGCGCCATCCGGGCGAACTACGATTCCCAAACGGTGCATCTGCGACCCGCGCTGGCCACAGGGAACCTCGACATCCTGCCAAACGCGATGGCGCGTGAAGTCACGCTCGACAAGCAGGGCAGGGCTACAGGCATCACGTTCATCAACAAGACAAATGGCAGCGAAGGTCATGCCACCGTTCGCGCCGTGGTGCTGGCAGCAAGCTCGCAGGAGTCAGTGCGCCTGCTGCTGAACTCCAAGTCAAATGCATTCCCTCAGGGCCTTGCGAACTCCAGCGGCAAGGTGGGGAAATACGTAACGGATTCGGTGTCGAGCAGTCTCAGTGCGCACATTCCCGCCTTTGAGGGCATGCCGATCCACAATGAAGATGGTGCAGGCGGCCCGCACGCCTATGTGCCGTGGACGCTGCATGCTCAAAATCGCAAAGGCGAGTTGGGTTTTCCCGGCGGCTATCATCTGGAGTTCACCAGTGGTCGGCAGATGCCCTCGCTGACAACGCTGAATGGCATTGAGAGCAAGCTGGGACACGAAGGCGTGTTGTTTGGCGCGAAGCTCAAAGAAGAGGCGCGGCGTTACTACGGCTGTCAGCTTGGGTTTGGTGCACAGGGGACCATGCTGCCGAATGACGGCTCATTCTGCGAACTCGATCCTGAGTTGAAGGATCAGTGGGGCATTCCCGTGCTGCGCTTCCATTGGAAGTGGACGGACTTCGAACTCAACCAGGTGCGCCATCAGCAGCAGAGAATCCGTGAACTGCTCGAAGCCATGGGCGGCAAGGTGGCGGCAAAAGCGGATGCCGATGTGTCCAAGCTGATCAAGCGCGGTGGCGAAGTGATCCATGAGGTCGGTGGTGCGATCATGGGTGCTGATCGCGAATCCTCGGTGACCAATCAATGGAGCCAGACCTGGGACGTGAAGAATCTCTTCATGGCCGATGGCGCACCGTTTGCCAGTACGGCGGACAAGAATCCCACGCTCACCATCATGGCGCTCGCATGGCGCATGGCCGACCACCTGATGGACGAAATGAAGAAAGGCAACATCTGATGAGCGCCCCCGACGACCTCCCACGCATGGACCGCCGCAAGGCGCTGCAATGGATGCTCACCGCCACGGCAACCATGGCCGTGCGAGATCCAAGTCTCTCCGCCGCTGATGCCAGCCCCATCAAAGCCCAGGGTTACGGGCCTGATCCCGTCATGGTGAAGATTTACAAGCCCGGTGATGTCTGGCCGCTCACGCTTGCCGAGCCTCAGCGCCGCACGACCCGGGCACTGTGCGATGTCATCATACCTGCGGACGAAACCTCACCCAGCGCTTCCGAACTTGGTGTGCCTGACTTTATCGACGAATGGATCAGCTCGCCCTATCCAGCACAGGCAGGTGATCGAAGTCTCGTGCTCGAAGGCCTGCAATGGATCGATCAAGAAGCCAGCACCCGCTTTGGCAAAGCCTTCCCCGATCTCACACTCGAACAACAAACCGCCATCTGCAGCGCTCTCGCCGCCTCCAAACGGCAGCCCGCCCACAAGAAAGGCGCAGCCTTCTTCAAGCGCTTCCGCGATCTCACCGCCGGAGGCTACTACACCACTCCCGAAGGCATGAAGGCCATCGGCTACGTCGGGAACATGCCCTCAGGCACCTTCGAAGGGCCTCCCCTCGAAGCGCTGAAGCATGTCGGACTCGCTTAATCTTACACACACCTCATGATGAAATCACTCCTCCGCACCGTTATCGCCGCACTCCTTTTTGCCTGCATTGCCACTCAAGCCTCCGCGCAGACGGCCTATCGCAAAGTGTTCTTCCTCGGCAACAGCATCACCAAGCATGGACCCAAGGCTGACATCGACTGGTCGGGCAACTGGGGCATGGCAGCGACCGCCGAGGCGAATGATTACGTACACCTCGTCACCAAAGCTCTGACGGAGAAAGCAGGCGCTGCACCCGAGGTGATGGTGAAGAACATCGCCGACTTTGAGCGCGCCTACTCAGGTTACGACGTTGTCGTCAAATTAAAGGAAGCCATCGACTTCAAAGCAGACCTCATCATCCTCGCCATCGGCGAAAATGTGCCAGCATTGAAAACAGCCGAGGACAAGATCAAGCTGCAGGCCAGCCTGACCACCCTGCTGCGTGCCTTGAAAGGCGAGCGGCAGCCCACGATTCTCGTGCGCAGTTGTTTTTGGGCCAATGCAGCCAAAGACGAGGCACTCCAGCAAGCCTGCACTGCCGTAGGCGGCATTTACGTCAACATCGGCAGCCTGAGCAAAGATGAAGCAAACTATGGCCGATCTGAGCGGTCGTACAAACACGCAGGGGTGGCAAATCATCCAGGCGACAAAGGTATGGCGGCCATCGCAGCAGCATTGGTAAAGGCCGTGCCTTGAGTTGCTAGCGCATCGATTTGAAGTGTTCAGTCGCCGCTGTACGAAACTCAACATCGGCGGGCGGTTTGCCGGTGCGTGCGATGCATTCAGCGACGAATTGTTGTGCCCACTGATAGTAGAGCCGGTGGGTGTCATAGATCGGCTGTTTGATACCCTTGTCATCGATCAGCCAGAAACCACGCTGCCGTCCGTCCGCTTCGAGTTCATTGTTGTAAAGCTCCCAGTAGAGGATGAACGGGCAGCCCCATTCCAGCGCCGCCTGAATGGTAATGCTAGAGAGGCGGTACTGCTCCTCCGGCGAATGGTGCGGCTTGCCATTGTGAAACACCGAGTAGCCATATTCACCGATGAAGACGCGCTTGCCTTGAATGGCGGCTTTTGGCGTGAGCTTGGACTCGATGTAGCTGAGCACGGCTTTGATTTCTTCCGACTTGGGCACGTTCGTGACGTCGTAGGCCGAGTAGGAAACGAAATCCACAGGCACATGGGGCAGCACCTGATTGACCAATGTGGGACGGCCTTCGCGCATCGAGATCGTGGGATGGTTGAGCTCGGTGTAATGCCAGACTTGGACATCCTGATGCGGCGTGTCACGTTTGGCGTCGTCCACAGCACGCTGCCGGGTGGTGAGCCAGTCGATCATTCCCTGTACGCGTTCAGGCGTCATTTGCGCATCGGCTTTTTTGCTGATGCTGCCGCGCAGGAGGTTGTCACCCTCCCAGTGCCCGAGATAGAAAGTCTTGCCAGTGCCGCTGTAGGTTTTCAGCAGATGAACAACGAGGGCGTACATCTCCTGATACTCCAGCTCGGAATGGGTTTTGGAAAACCCCTGCTTCCATGAAGTGTTCGCAAAAGGCTCCGCCCAAAGCTGGAAATTGGCAAAAGGCATATCGAGCACTTTGCGGTGCGCGGGTTCGTCGCGTGCCAGTTCGACCAGCAAATGGAGGCCCGGGTACTGCTTGGGTTTGGGCCGCAGGTCGAACTTCATGCAGTTCGCCCCCATGGCACGGATGACCTCGGCAGATTCCACCAGAGGATCCTGGCGGGTGAACTGGTATTTGCCCCCGATGGCCTGAGTGCCGAGGATGTAGTTGAAGCGATCCACTTCGGGCAGTTCTGCAGCCGCCATTCCTGCTGCGAATAGCAGGAGGAACGTCAAAGGTTTGCAGGGGCAGGGGAGCATGCGGAGCCCAGAGAAGCATGCTTTTTCTTCCAGGACACCCAAACAGGCGGGATTTTGCCAATTTTCGTGTCCAAAAGCGTACTTCTTGGGCCTTTTACTATCGACATGACACGGTCACGCCTTCCAGCCCTCCTTTTCCTTCTCACCTGCCACACCGCGGGGGGGGCGTTTGCTGCAGACGACGATGCTGCACGTTCGGCAATGAAGTTTTTCGAGAACGAGGTGCGTCCGATTTTGGTAAAGCGCTGTTTTGATTGCCACAGCAAGACCAAACAGAAGGGCGGCCTGCGCGTGGACAACATCGGCTATTTGAAGACGGGCGGCGACACCGGCCCCGCCCTGATTCCTGGCCATCCGGAGAAATCCCCCATAGTTGAGGCGATTCATTATGCCGACGAGGAGTTTCAAATGCCGCCGAAGAACAACGGCGGGAAGATGCCCGACGCCGAGATCGCTGTTCTGGAAAAATGGATCAAGCTGGGCGCGCCTTGGCCTCAGGATGCGGCAGAGAAAGTTGTCGTGACGGAAGGTGGCTTCACCGAAGAGCAGAGGAATTACTGGTTCTTCAAGCCGGTAGCGAAAGTTTCCCCGCCTGCCGTGAAGAGCCCATGGGTGCGCAATGACATCGACCGCTTCATCCTAGCAAAGCAGACGGAGATGAAACTCGACCCCGCTGCTGCCGCAGACCGGAATGAACTGGTGCGGCGCGTCTATTTTGACCTGCACGGCCTGCCACCGACCCGCGAACAGATCGCTGCGTTTGTAAACAACAAGGACCCGCGTGCTTATGAAAAGCTGGTGGATGAACTTCTGGCCAGTCCGCAATACGGCGAGCGCTGGGCGCAGCACTGGCTCGATCTCGTGCGCTATGCCGAGAGCGATGGTTACAATGCGGATGAGTATCGCCCTGCCGTGTGGCCCTATCGCGAATACGTCATCAAGTCGTTCAATGACGACAAGCCCTACGACCAGTTCGTGCGCGAGCAGCTCGCAGGCGATGAGATCGCGCCCAATGATCCCAATGTGCTCATCGCCACCTGCTTTCTGCGCAATCCGATTTACGAATGGAATCAGCGCGATGTGCGCGGCCAGTGGGACATCATTCTCACCGACATGACTGACACCACGGGCGAGCTTTTCCTTGGCCTCAGCATGGGCTGCGCGCACTGCCACAATCATAAGTTCGATCCCATCTTGCAGAAGGACTACTACCGCCTGCGTGCCTTTCTCGCCCCGGTGCAATGGCGCGATGACATGAAGCTGGCGACTTCCGCTGAAAAGAAAGCGTATGACGCCCAGCAGGCCAAATGGGAGGCCGCCACCGCCGACATTCGCGCGAAGATAGACGCGCTCACCAAGCCACTCATCGAATCAAAAGTGGAGCGCGCTTTGACGCGTTTCACCGAAGATCTTCAAGGCATGGTGCGCAAGCCGGAGACTCAGCGTGAGGCTTTGGAAAAACAACTCGCCGGTTTGTGCGAGCGGCAGCTTCAGCGCGAGCGCAAGACCTTTGATCCGATGAAGAGTCTCAAAAGCGATGAGCTTAAAGAACAGTACAAGGCGCTGGTAGAAGAGTTGAAGAAGTTCGACGAACTCAAGCCCAAGCCCTTGCTGGATGCTTTTGTCGCGACCGATGCGGGGCCAAAAGCACCTTCAGTCTCGATTAAAACGCGCAAAGGTGAACAAGAAATCGCGCCAGGATTCCTCACCTTGCTGGAGCCGAAGGAGCCCGAAATCAAACCCATCGGCAACTCCACCGGTCGCCGCACGGTGCTGGCCAACTGGATAACGCGTCCCGACAACCGCCTCTCAACACGTGTCATCGTCAACCGCGTGTGGCAGTATCATTTCGGTCGCGGCATCGTCGCTACGGCTAGCGATTTCGGCAAGCTGGGCGAGAAACCCACGCACCCCGAACTGCTCGACTACCTCACCACCAAGTTCATCGCCAATGGCTGGCATTTGAAGCCACTGCACCGCGAGATCATGCTTTCCGCAACCTATCGCCAGACGGCACGGCGCGAGCCCACATCTGCCATCGCGCAGATTGATCCTTCCAACCATTACCTGTGGCACTTCAATCCACGCCGCCTTGAGGCAGAGCAGGTGCGTGATGCGCTGCTGGCCGCGAGCGGCGAACTCGATACTAAAGCCGGTGGCCCCGCCGAAGATGGCAACGGCACCCGCCGCTCCATCTACACGATGAAGAAGCGCAACAATCAAAACGAACTGCTGCGCGCCCTCGATGCACCCGCCGGATTTGCCAGCACCGCCGAACGTCAAAGCACCACGACGCCCACACAGGCTCTGCAACTTCTCAATGGCGACTGGCTGCTGGCCCGCGCACGCAAACTGGCTGAACGCGTGGAAAACATCGACGACGTCTGGCTCGCGGTCCTGGGCCGCTCGCCGACGAAGCTTGAGCGCGAGAAAGCAGAATCCTTTTTGAAGAAGCGCGCCGGCACCGCGACTGCGCCGGTGACTGCAAATGATGCAGATGAAAACAGCAGCACATTCAAGGAGAACTCACCCCACGAGCGCCTCCTTGTTCAAAACGGCGAGAAGGAAGGCGATGAATTCACCGTGGAGGCCATCGCGAGCCTCAACAGCATTGATGTAAACGCCTCGGTGCGCACCATCGCCTCCCGCTGGTTCGGCGGGAAGGACAGCCTGGAGGCCTTTGGTTGGAGCCTTGGGGTGACAGGTGAAAAATCACGCTTCAAGCCGCGCAATGTCATTATTCAGGTGGTTGGCGAAGATGAGAATTCAAATATCGGCTATCAGGTCGTGCCTTCAGACATCCACATTGAATTGGGCCGCCGCTATCACATCGCAGCACGAGTATCCTGCGTCGGTCATACCGTCACTTTCACTGTGCGTGACCTCGACACAACGGGCGCTGCCGCACAGACGGTCGTGGTGCCCATGGACATTCGTTCAAAGCTCAGCATGGGCTCCTCGCAGCTCGTGATTGGTGGTCTGCATAAGCGTGCTCCCACTCACCAGTGGGATGGCCGAATTGAAGCGTTGCGTGTGGCTAGCGGAATTCTAGAAGACAAGGCGCTCAATGAAGATGCAGAGAAATGGTCCGCCGATCTCGTCACCTGGCGCTCCGCCGACCCGTTCACCTCACAGTTTTCGTGGAGTGGTTCAGATGCCAAAACCGTCGAGGCGGATGATCCTTTCCATCAGGCCATGAATGATCTCTGCCAGGTCCTGCTGAACACGAACGAGTTCTTTTACCTTCACTAAAAATATGAGCTGCAATCGATTCGACCTTCCCAACACACGCCGCGAGTTTCTGCAAACCGCAGGCTGCGGCTTCGGTGCCGTTGCATTGGCCGGGCTAATGGGGGAACAAAGCGCCTCCGCCGCCACATTGCCTCAGCGTGCAGCTAAGGCCAAGAGCGTGATCTTCCTCTTCATGGAAGGTGGCCCCAGCCATCTCGACACCTTTGACTACAAGCCGTTGCTCAACAAGCTCGCTGGTCAGTCGCTGCCTGCGAGCTTCAAGCCGCCAATCACCGCCATGGGCGAAACCAAGTCGCCACTGCTCGAATGCAAACGCACCTGGAAGCAGTATGGCCAGGGTGGCCTGTGGATCTCGGACTGGTTTCAAAATGTGGCGCAGCATGCAGATGACCTCGCGGTGATCCATTCCTGCGCTTCGAGTGGCATCAATCACGCTGGCGGCGTTTGCTCCATGAACACCGGCTCCGTCTTCGGCGGGCGGCCTTCGCTTGGTGCCTGGGCTTCGTATGGTCTGGGTTCTGAAAATCAAAACCTGCCCGGCTTTGTGGTCATCAAAGACAGCGAAGCCACCGTGGTTAATGGCGTACGCAATTGGGGCAATGGCTTCATGCCTGCCGTCTATCAGGGGGTCGAGTTCAACTCCGACGGCGTGCCGATCAAATACCTTGAAAATCCCAAAGGCGTGGATCGCCAGCGTCAGCGCGATAAGCTCGATCTCCTTGCTGCCTTGAACCGCGACTACGGCGCAACCCGCGCCAGCAACACCGAACTCGATGCCCGCATTCGCGGCTATGAACTCGCCTATAAGATGCAGGCCGAGGCCCCTCAAGCGGTTGATCTCAGCAAAGAAACCGAGGCCACTAAGCATCTCTACGGCATGGACAACGAGGCCACTGCCGTGTTTGGCCGCAATTGCCTGCTCGCACGTAGGCTTGTTGAAAACGGTGTGCGTTTCATCCAGCTCTACAGCGGTGCAGGCAGCAAGTGGGACAGCCACAAAGGCATCGAAGTGAATCACTCAAAGCTCTGCAACGCCGTTGACCGCCCTATCGCGGGACTTCTCGCCGATCTGAAAGCACGCGGCCTGCTCGACGAAACCCTCGTCATCTGGGGCGGCGAATTTGGCCGCACCCCCATGAGCGAGCAGGGCGACGGCCGCGATCACAACCCCACCGGCTTCACCATGTGGATGGCTGGCGGCGGTGTGAAAGGCGGCCAGACCTACGGTGCCACCGACGACCTCGGTCTCTACGCAGTCGAAGACCGCCTGCATGTGCATGACATCCATTCGACCATCCTTTATCTGATGGGCCTCGATCACACCAAGCTCGTCTATAACCACAAAGGCCGTCCCGAACGCATCGACCAAAATGAAGGTCATCCCATGACCAAACTGCTCGGAGTTTGATACATCATCAGAGTGATTCTGTTGCAAAGCATCCGCGAGGTTGGCCGTTTGCATTGACATGCATTTTCGCACCCTTGCCGTTCTCATTCCGCTGTTGTGTACTTCCGCCTTGGCCCAAACCGGGCTTCAAAAAGCGGACGTCACGCTACTGCCGCCGACGAACCTCAAAACAAAGCTCGCGTCGGGCTACACAATTCCCATCGTCGATATCAGCGGTGAGAAGGAGCGCCAAGTCATCGTGGATCAGGAGAAAGGCCAATATCTCGGCCACCCGACCACGCTGCTGCACGATGACAACAAAACGATGCTCATCGTTTATCCAAAAGGCCATGGTCGCGGCCCCATCGTTTACAAGCGCAGCAATGACACGGGCTTGAACTGGAGCGAACGTCTGCCAACCCCGAAATCTTGGGAGACTTCCCTGGAGGTGCCGACACTGCATCGGGTGATGGATGCGAACGGTAAAAAGCGCATCATCATGTTCAGCGGCCTGCATCCCATTCGCATGGCTGTCACCGAGGATGACGGTGCGAACTGGAGTGAGCTAGCCCCCATCGGCAACTTCGGCGGCATCGTCACCATGGGCACGGTGATCGATCTGAAAACACCGGGCCACTACCTCGCCTTCTTCCATGACGATGGGCGCTACATCCGTGGCGCACCCGCCAAAGCATGGCGCTTCTGGGTTTACACCACACTTTCCAAAGACGGCGGACTTACCTGGAGCGCGCCAACGCCCATCGCCATGCTTCCAGATGCCAACCTGTGTGAGCCGGGTGCATTGCGCTCGCCAGATGGAAAACAGATCGCCGTGCTGCTGCGCGAAAATTCACGGAAGTACAATAGACTTGTTACCGGATAATTAAGATAAGTTAATCGAGTTGGGTGGCGTACGTGGTGAATGCTGCAATTCACTCGGATTATCAAGGACGCACGAACCCTCAAAGCCCTCATTGGCATGGGACGAA
>TBL_comb48_EPIDRAFT_1000652_pt1 | contig 26744 bp, 18 predicted proteins | sample TroBogEpilimnion_37_FD_10681 | JGI IMG/M metagenome (IMG submission 10681) | reverse complement strand
CTTGATAAAAGGCTTCTAGGGTTTTAATTTCGGCTGAGCGTTCATTTAATAAGCGTTCGCGAGCCTGTAGCGGTTTGGCAATAAAGGCTTCAACAGCGACTCTGCCAAACCGTAAAAACAAGACTTGAAAACCATGGCGTATACGCACTTGTTCTATGCTTTCGTCGGCATTGAGTAAGGTTTTGCGTACGTCATTGGTTTCCCATAATAAGGATTGTGTTTTATGGGCAATTTGATCGATTAACACTTGTAATGATTGCGCTAATTGATCGGTGAGTTCGGTTTCAAACTTTTGTTGAATTTCTCTAAACAATTCCTCACGAATTTTATAATTGCCTTCGCGTGGATCGGGCATAGAAATAGTGCGGCCTGCCGTATAAATACGTTTTAGCTCATCCATTTGCCCAGTGGTTAGGTTAGAGAGTAGCCCGTCGATTTTTTCGTCATAAGCGGCGTGTAAGGTGGCGAGTTCTTGATGCTCTGCACCGATGGCGTCGGCTTCTTTGCGACCTTGAATGCTCTCTGCATACCAGACATCAAAATCTTTTTTGATGCGCTGCCATTCACGTCCCCACCATTGATTAAATTCTTTGCCTAATAGGTCATCTTCTTCGGTTTCAGCTTCGGTGATGTGTTCATAGAGGATCTCTAATTTACCTAAAATTTCAGCCGCATAGTAGCGGATATTATTAACCAAAGCATCACAGCGTTTTTGTAGTATTTCAGCCCGTTCATTATCAATGTAATAATTAACGGTCTCTTTTAAGAGCAGGATACCATCGGTGATGCCTAGCTTTTTTAATTTTGTTTTGTCATCAGCTGCTTTTGAGCGGCGTAGTGTATCTTCAGTGGGTATGCCTGATTCAACCAGATGTGAGCGGGCGCAAACGGGGATCATGCGGCGCTCGGGAACGCTAGGCCAGTAGTTTCTGTGTTTGATTAAGGTTTCTTTAAAATCAATGCGATCATCTAAAGCATCGGCTTGGGTGAGTACTACAAAAATTTTGTCGGATACTTTAATATTGGGGTCTTCGACGTCAGCAATGAGTAGTATTTCTTTTTCTGGCCCAGTAATAGAGGGCTGTTTCATTTCTTTGGCATAAATAATGGCGTCGCAGTCTTTCAGTCGGTCTATCGCCTGTTCTGAATGCATTTGTATGCCAGAATTAAAGCCGGGTACATCATGAAAAATAATATCTTTGTCACTGCGTAAACGTATGGTTTTTAGCTGTATCCGTTTGATGGCCAGTGACTGTGCGCGGTTTCTAAAAATGGCCGATTGTAGTTGTTCGTTTATTTCACTGATATCGATAAAGGCTTGGGTATAGCCATTTTTTTGCTGGGTAAATTCATAGATGGCTTGCAGATGCTTTTCGGTATCCTCGAAATCTTCTTGTATTTCTTTTCTTTCTTTGTCACCCAGTGTGTTGTCTAGTGCTGCTTTTCTTTGTTGCTGTAGCAGTGTTATTTCTTCTTTGCTGTAATATTGAATAAATAACAGTTGATCTTGCTCGGTCTGGGCTGACCAAATTTCGGTGCTGGTAAAGGTGCATCTTTCGCGTGCAGAAGGCAATATTTCTTGGCCTAACCAGGCATTGAGTAAGGCACTTTTTCCTGCTTTTTCAAGGCCAATCACGGCGACCTCAAAACGATTAGCCTGTAAGCGTTCTAGTTGTCGATTTAATCGAATCTGCTCATCGTTGAGTTTTTGTATCAGCTCTGGGGCAATATCTTCGTTGGTTTTATTACATAAGGCGACTAATTTATCAGCCAGTACAGCGGTTGTTTCCAAGCGTGCAAGTTGTTGTTGACAGGTTTCTAGCCAAGTAGCCATAGATATTCCAGAGTTGTTAGATGCTTTGTGAGTCGCTGGTAGCTTAGCCTGCTATGATTGAAGCTAAGCTACAAGGTTACTTTGAGGTATCGATTAGTGGCTTACTTCAACTTTAGCGCCTTTAGTTTGACCAATTTCAGTCAGTGTTTGGTTAAACCAAGGAGTGTCAAGATCAAAAGGTTTGCCGCCTTTGATGCGCGGGAATTCAATGGCACGTAAAACACCGCCACGGTCTTCATCGTGACCAATAACGCCTGATTCACGACGGAAAGCGCATTCGACCGCTAAATCCGCACAAGACTTAATTAAACGGATGTCTTCAACATTAGAGGCCGACGCTCTAGCAAAATAACCTGATTTTTGGATTAGGGTTTTTTCTGCACCTAGCATGTCGGCAAATTGTTCGCCGAACCATTTGCCTGGGTTGACGGCATCCAGTTTGACATGACCAAAAGCATCACGCGGTACTTCTTGGCCTTTAGCTTGCATTTCGGCAACGATAGACTCTACACCTGCACCTTCAGAAACAAAGATGTTGACGCAATCATATTGATCCATAACCGCCCGTAAACGTGTGGCTTCGGCAGCGATGTCGATAGTCATTTCGGGTATGAATATGGCATGAACTTCAAAGGCGTTGCGATCTAGACCTAGTTCGGGCAACCATTCGGCTTTATCGAGTAATTTACGATATTCCTGAGCAGTTGCTGCCGTTAACCAGCCACAACTACGTCCCATGACTTCATGGATGATGAGCATACGTGGGTTAGCATTGTTTTCAGCCACCACGTTTGAAAAATACAGGGCGCCTTGCTCTGCTGCTGTCCAAGCACCGAGTGATTGTTTGATTGGGAATACATCATTATCAACAGTTTTGGGTAAGCCGATAACGGTTAGTCCGTAGTTGTTATTGGCAAGAAATGCGGCTAAATCTGCAGCAGCCGTATTGGTGTCATCGCCGCCTATGGTGTGCAATATATCGACGCCATCTTTAACGAGTTGATCAGCCGCCACTTTTTGAGGGTCTTGACCTTCTTGAACAAGACCACGCTTTAGGCAGTCTTTAACATTGGTCAGTTTAACGCGACTGTTGCCAATTAATGAGCCACCAAAGCGATGTAAAAGTCCTGCTTTTTCACGCATGGCTGGAGTAACCGTATAAAAGTCGCCCAATAGTAAGCCTTTGTAACCACTGCGATAGCAGATGATTTCTATGGAAGGGTCGATTTCAGTGTAGCGTTCGATAAGACTGCCGATAGCTGAGTTTAGGCAAGGTGCTAAGCCGCCTGCAGTAAGAATGGCAACTTTTTTAGGTTTGTTCATAAGTATCGTAAGGTATGGGGTTGGACAAGTGATAGTAGAGAGCTGTATGAGTTCTCCATTAGATTTATCGTTTCACGCCAAGGTAAAACAACACAGGTGAATAGCTGTGTATTAACTTAGACTTAGGGCTAAAACGTTGGCAAATTTTACCATAGTAAGAAATAATAGCTGAAACTTTCATTCTAGTTAAAAGCGACGGCTAACCGCACTGTAAGGTACGTAGTTAACTATGCTTGTCAAGAGAGGGGGCTAATGTAAATTGCAGTTCTAAATGTTGGGATTCGTACCTCATTCCAGCCTACCTATAATGGGCTACCAACTTAAGGTCTGACAGATACTAGCCTTAATCCTTAACCTTTCGCCTTTTGTCTGCGCTTAGAAGAATTCTATCTAAAAGTGAACGATTAAACTAAACGATCCCGCTTTAAGTTAGTTGCCTTTATTTTTTAAAGTAATCGTTGATAACAGCGGATAAAGTCAGTTCGTTTTTAGCCAGCGGTTTGATAATACAGAAAGCATCGAACAGTATTTTTGCTGCCTGAGGTAGGCGGGTAATGCTTTGACGAACTAAATCGTAAGCACCGAATAGTGCTAGATTGGCGAATTGTTTTATTAAAGAATAATGGTTTTTGTTTAATCCGGCCAAAATAGCAATGGATTCTAGGGAGTTACTGCCACCACATTGCAAGTATTTAAAGACGGCTGTTTTAAGTAGTTCGTTAGACATCACGCCATAAAGCGCATTGGCCAGTATATTCAGATTGGCATTCGCATTCTGTCTATCGCGATAATAGGCTTCTATTTTTTTATGAATCAAATCGGTATTGTAAAAATCAGGCATTGCTAACAAATGCGTGCTTAATATTTGTATATCGGAAAATACAGCGGTCAAGCCGCCCCCTGTTAAAGGGTGGCGCATATTAAGTGCATCGCCTAACATGACCGCACCTTTGCGGATGATCGGGTTTGCTGCCATGTAATGATTAGGCATGACTTTAAATCCGCCTGTTTTTATAGCCCGATCATAACTGCTACGCATCCCTTCGGGAATATACGGCGTAACATTGGCATCTAAATGCGCCTGTAGTAAGGCTTTTCTAGGGAGTAATTCGCCCGGAAAGTCGATCAGTAATCTGACTTCATGGCTGGAGATGGGATAGCAAATGAAGGGCGTAGGTCCAGATAAAAACACATGACCATGCCGGGGAAAAGGCATGTCGCAGTCATTTAAGATCAAACCTATAAAATAGGAGGTGACTGTTTTTTCATTATTACTGAGGTCTTCTCTAAAGTTTGAGAAAAAACCATCGCTAGTGATTGTTAAGGGGGCGTGTATGGTTTTTATTTCTGAGCTGAGCTCTTCACGGTAACTAACGCCAATAATTTCTTGGCGATCATTTTCTAGTAGCTGTAGAGCTTTGCCATGAATTTTGGTGACCGAGTCATTGGCTAAGGCAGAGGCTCTGATTTGCTGTAAAAATTGGCCATTATGTAAGCCCATGCCCGTATAGTGATTGGGATACGGAATAGTGGTTTTTTGCTCGCCTTGTATCAGTGCATAGCCATCAACGGCTTGAGCGTCAAAACCTTTTAGTAAGTCCAGCAAGCCCATTTGCTCTAATGAGAGAACAGCGCCGGGCTGTAATAATTCACCTACAATGCGTTTTTTTTCTTTAAAACATTGATCAATTAACGCGATTTTAATACCTTTTGGCGCCAGATAAGCTGCGATAGTGGCGCCAGCCATACCTGCACCGATAATGCAAATATCGAATTTTGATTTTATATTGGACAAGTTTTGATTCCTATTTATTACCAGGCTGATGCGTTATCATCGGGTTATATAATGCTTGTAGTATCTACTTAATGCCCAAATAGGAAAAATATTTCTATAGTTAGCGTAAGTTATCATACAGTTATAATTAAAAACACCGGAAATGTTTTCCTGTGCCCAGTCGCCGATGTCCTTTTGCCTGTTTAATAATAGGCTCATGCCGGACTTAATCAGATTTTTGTCTTTAAAATCAGCAGCCATTAGGGCTAATAGTGCCCAGCTAGTGTTGACTACTTGTGAATTCTTTGACTCAGTATAAACCATTTTGGAGCAAGATTCGAAAGTCTCTCCCCAACCACCATCAGATTTTTGCTTGGTGACTAGAAAAGCACAGGCTTTATCGAGGCTGGCTGTGATGGCTAACTCATCATAATAATCTTTATTTTTGGCCTTGCTGAGTGCTTCTATGGCAAACCAACTGGCATAAGTAAAGCACACTGCCCAGCCACCATACCAAGAGCCATCAGGCTTTTGCTGGTTTAAAATAAATTGTAAGCCAGTGCTGACAGCTTTGTGGATTTCAGCGCTTTTAAAATGAGGATACGTTTCTTGAAATTCAATTAAGGAAATGACGCAAGCTGCGCTGCATTCGGTCCAAGAATAATCAATCATAATGTCTGCAAACACTTCAGACGGGTTAAGCTTTTCTAGCCATTTTGGGGCGCGAGTTAATTCATAGGTGGCCCAGCCGCCATCAGGATTTTGATAAGATAGCAATGAGGCTATGGCGAGTTGTAGGCGAGACTCTGATATGGTCCGATCTACCAGGCCAGAGTGATGTATTGCTAAAGTAGCACTAAGACCTTCTGCGGTGCAGTCGGCCACTGGCCAGCCATTTTCAGCGGTTGAAAATGGCCAGCTACCGATCATGGGGTGACGAAAAAACTCGGCATGAGTTTCATGTTCTGTCTTGATTTGTGAGAGATCAATAAATTGGTAGCTTTTTGCAAGGGTCTCAGGAAATAGTTTGCCCAAGTCGCTTTCAAGCATGGCACGACTTGCAAAAGCGGTGTCCCATAGTTGAGAGCCGTTATAGCCATTCATTTTCATGCCGTCTTCGGCGACCCATAAATAATCATACCAACGTTCGACGTGCTTTTTAAACGGTGTCGAGTCTTTGCCGTAGGCATGCCAAATACAAATAGAATTGATGGCTTTATTGACAGGGCCTATGTTGATGTAATCGGTTTGCGCATCTTCGGCATTAAGATATTTTAAGATATAGTTTGTGGCTATTTTTCTTAAGCCAGTACTAGCAAAGCGCTCATAATGATTCGTGAAGAAGTTCATCCACTTTAAGACGGGTGATAGCGTGGTATAGCAGTCTTTTTCGCAAACGCTATTGCGGTGTTTAGACCATGCTATGGTTGCGAAATCCTCGTTATAGAGTTCTGCTCTTAAAGATAAGATTAAGGCATTTTCGGGCGCTTTAATTCTATGTGCATAACAATAGGCCATCGGCAAATAAACCATGCGACTGTGACACCAGTAACGTGATGGATGTATCGGTAGCCATTTTGGAAATAACCACATTTCGGGAAACAAGCTATTAAAGCCTTGCCAGTCATAGCAGTTTAAAATCGCCAGATAAAATTTACCCCAAGACGGTATGCCAGTCGCACCGCCATTGTCTTTGATCCATGCTCTGGCTTTGGCCATACGCTCATCATCTGGATTAACGCCCAATAAACGCAAGGACACATATTGCATGACGGTGCCAAACATAGTCGAGTCGCCTTCAATGTGCATGCCCCAGCCCGCATCTGGGTTTTGATGATTGAATAGATACAGTTTCATCATTTCACTATGCGCCTTAGGAAAAGGCGTATTGGAAATATAGGCCGCTATCAGTAAGCCGGGTAGTAAAAACAATGGGCCGCCGTAATCGCCTGGCCAATGGCCGTCATCACTTTGCAAGCAACTATAGTAATTCATAGCTTTGACTAGGGCATCGGTGATGTTTTGATCATCTGGATGCTCTGCTTGCGGTATAACTCCTGTAAATTCTTTGAATTTCTCGTTAACGGCGGCGTATCTATAAACGTGATCGCCAGAATTAGGGTTGTCAGTTTTATTAAATTGAAAGTCTAGTGCTAGCTGGGCTATTTCTTCAGCAGAGATGTTATTGGCATTTTTTAGATGTTCGTCTATGCGAGTTGAATCGGCTTTAAATGACCAGATGTGCCGACCTTTGTCGGTGAATAATTGCCAGTTTTTCCAAGAAGCTTTTATAGAGGGCATAGGTTTTTTTTGTTAGTGGTGGTTGCTATAGATATTGTCACTGCTCGCCTTTGAGAGTAGACAAAGGACAAAGGGCAAAGGGCAAAGGGCAAAGGGCAAAGGGCAAAGGGCAAAGGGCAAAGGGCAAAGGGCGAAGACTTAAGCTTTCGCTCTTCGCTTTTCGTCTGCTCTTAGGAGAACTCTGTCTAAAAGTAAACGATTAAGCTAAACCAACTTAATAGCTCAACTAAATAACGCGATACCTACCATAGCAAGAAAGCCTTGTAGTTTTTTTAATAAACTAGGTGGCTTACGTAGGTGTTCGTGACCGGGTAATAATTGCCCTTTAGCCAGTTTGCCTATTTTTGTTTTTACCGCAGGATCGAGTTTGCCATCGGCGGCCAACTCAAAAAATAATGCTTTTACATTGCCTAAGTCAAAGAAGTCCCGTTGCCATTCCCATTTGTAATCACCGCCATAGCGAAACCAAGAGCCGCCGATGCCGGCAACTTCATAGTGACTACCGTCTTCTCGTAATGCCGGCGATATTTGCGTCCACAGGCCGATCACTTCCCCTTGTTTTTCATCTATTAATATACGGTGATAAGGATAACGCCAGGCTTCAAAGCCTTCCATTTGTACACCTAAGGCCCATTCTTCTATTTCTTTACGGCTACGGGCAATAAATTCTTCATTAGGGCCAATATTCCAGCGATATTCTGCATTATCGGTATACATGGCGCCTAAGTATTTGGGCCAATTACCTTCTTTTTCAGCATCGCGATTCGCTTGTAACCAGCGCTCAACCATTTCTTCTAATTCTGCTCGGGGATATGCGGCCATAGGTTATCTCTGTTTAATTCAGTTTGATTTTAAGTGCTTTGCTAGGGCAATATTTTTCAGCTTGCTGGGCTTTACTGAGCAGCTCTAGCGATGGATGCTCTTGTAATAGCGTGACGTTGCCGGCTTCATCTACGTGAAAAAGCTCAGGGGCTTCAGTCATGCAGGTTGCATGGCCTTGGCATAGCCCTCGGTCTAGGTGTATTTGAAAGCTAGGAGCTGATGATGGGTTGGTTTTGGTATTATTTTGTGTGGTTTCGGTAGTCGTGCCTTTAATATCGGTACGTTTGATATAGCGAACTCTGCAAGGTGATAGGGGTTGTACGACCATTTGAGTGAAATCATCTTGGTAGTAATCTTTCTCGTCGATCAATTCGAAGGTATAGCGGCGTAATAAAATGCTAAAAATGGCCTTTAGTTGCAGCATAGCAAAGGCATTGCCGGTACATTTGTGTTTGCCGCCACCAAATGCGATCCAACTAAAAGGCTGTGCATCTTCTTGACGATCTGCTAGGTAGCGGTCAGGATCAAACTTTTCTGGCTCAGGAAAAACCTCTGCAATCCTATGTGATACGCGCGGTGAGGCGCATACATATTTTCCAGCTTTGACGGTGTAGCCTTTAAAATGAAAATCCTTCATGACTTTTCGGATTAAGAAGATTAAAGGAGGATGTAGTCGTAGCACTTCTTTAATGACATTTTCTAGGATGGGTATTTCACGTAACGATTGAAACGTTACTTCGCCATCGGCGCCGAAATGCTGGTCTAGTTCTTTTAATACGCGATTGAGATGCTCTGGGCGTTTAGCTAATTCTAGTAAAGTCCAAGCGGCCGTGCCGGCAGTGGTATGATGGCCAGCGAATATAGTACCAATTAACATGCCGGTTATTTCATGAGCAGATAAGCGACTGCCATCGTCATAACTCGCATCAATCAGTAATTGAAAGGCATCTTCACTTTTCTCTGACTTTTGGGCTCTTTTAGCGATAATCTCTGTGACTAATGCTTGCAGTTTAACTCTAGCTTTATCACGTCTACGAAATACAGGTAAGGGCAGATAAGGAAACACAAAAGCAAGCGGATTGACACCTTTTTCGAGGTCGTGATAAATTTTGGCAAACTCATCATTCAGTTCGTAACGGAATTCATCGCCCAACAAACAATGGCTGGACGTATAAATGGTGAGCTCTTTCATGAATTCAAGCAAATCAATTTCGCCGGACTCTCCCCAGCCTGCAATCATTTGCTCAACTTCCTGAACGATAACTTGTGCATAACCGCGCATAGGTTTGTCGCGTAACACCGGCATCAGCATTTTTAGTTGCTGGTCTTTTTTGTGCGGGGGCGCATCAAAGACTACGCCTTTGCCGAAGATAGGCGTCATAATTTTATAAGCTTGGCTTTGATCCAGCTGTGCATCGGGTGCGCGAAAAAAGGCTTCATTCGCTTGAGGTCCGGTCATCAGTACCATTTTTTGATGGAACATACGAAACTCACCAATTTCTCCCAGCGTATTTCTAAGCTGCATCATATAGTCGAAGGGATTCTTTCCGAAGGCGAGCATATGACCTAATAGGGGTAATGCTCCCGGCATTTTGGGCGGTGCTAGCTCTGCTGTTTTGGTTTTTTTTGTATTCGTTGTGGTCATAAGTCAATCTGGGGAGTGGGTATTTACGCCTTCATCTCCATATTTACTAGGAGTACAAGTCATTAAATACAAATGAGGGATGCCAAGTCGTTGTTGATTTTACGCTGTGCTAGGTTAATGCACAAAAAATTATCATAGCTGCTTATTTTCAGACTAATTTCATGACTAACTTGTGTTATCCTACTCGGCTAAATTTTATTCAATCATTTCTCATATTGCTTTATGCGAACTCGCGTTAAAATTTGCGGCTTTACCCGTGTTGAAGAGGCTGTTGATGCTGCTCATTTAGGCGTTGATGCCATAGGCTTAGTCTTTTATGCGCCTAGTTCAAGAAATGTTGACATTGAGCAGGCCATCAATATAGTGGCTGCACTGCCTGCGTTTACAACGGTAGTCGCCTTGTTTGTCGATGAGCAAGAGGCTCGCATACGCGAAGTATTAGCGCGGGTGAATATAGATAGGCTTCAATTTCATGGCGATGAGTCTCCTGAGGCTTGCAGAATTTATGGCAAGCGTTATATTAAGGCGGTTAGCATGAAAGCAGGCATAGATATTGCTGGATTGGCCAAGCAATATCATGATGCCTCGGGTTTATTGCTAGATGCCTATCATCCGGATAAAAAAGGCGGCACTGGCAGTCAATTTGATTGGGCATTAATTCCATCATCCTGTCCCTTGCCGATTATACTCGCAGGTGGATTGGACGCTGCTAATGCGATACAGGCAATACAAACGGTAAAACCTTACGCACTGGATGTCAGTAGCGGAGTAGAAGTAAAAAAAGGCAGTAAAGACTCGCTTAAAATGGCGGCATTTATAAAACAAGTTAATGAAGGTAATAGAATAATAACATGACCGAAAAATATAATATGCCCGATGAGCGGGGACATTTTGGCCCTTATGGGGGAATCTTTGTTGCAGAAACATTAATTCCGCCTGTTCAAGAACTCAACGCTGCCTATCAGCGATACATGCATGATCCCGAATTTATAGCGGAAATGGATGCTGACTTACAACATTATGTAGGCCGACCTTCACCGCTCTATCATGCCGAACGTTGGAGCAATGAGTTAGGAGGGGCGCAAATCTATTTAAAGCGCGAAGACTTAAATCATACGGGCTCACATAAAATTAATAATACTGTAGGCCAAGCCTTATTAGCCAAACGCATGGGTAAAACCCGTATTATTGCTGAAACAGGTGCGGGTCAACATGGCGTTGCAACGGCGACTGTGGCTGCCAGACTAGGCTTGGAATGCGTGGTCTATATGGGGTCTGTGGACGTAGCTAGACAATCATTAAATGTCTATCGCATGAAGTTACTAGGTGCTACCGTGGTTGCGGTTGAGTCTGGCTCTAAAACTTTAAAAGATGCGCTAAATGAAGCGCTCAGAGATTGGGTAACTAATGTCGACAATACCTTTTATATTATCGGCACGGTAGCCGGCCCCCATCCTTATCCAGCGATGGTGCGTGATTTTCAAGCCATTATTGGTCGTGAAGCTAGGCAACAATGTTTGGATCAAACTGGACGCTTACCCGATGCTTTGGTGGCCTGTGTAGGTGGTGGCTCTAATGCGATTGGTTTGTTTCACCCGTTTATTGATGATACGTCAGTGAAAATGTATGGTGTTGAAGCCGCCGGCGACGGTATTGAAACCGGTCGTCATTCTGCACCCTTGAGTGCTGGTCGCCCAGGTGTTTTACACGGCAATCGAACTTATTTAATGTCTGATGATGACGGTGAAATTATCGAAACTCATTCTATTTCCGCAGGCTTAGATTATCCGGGTGTAGGTCCTGAACATGCTTGGCTAAAAGATACCGGTCGTGCTCAATATCCTAATATTACCGATAATGAGGCACTAGAAGGCTTTCATGCTTTAACGCTGATGGAAGGTATTATTCCTGCGTTGGAATCTAGCCACGCTATGGCTTATACAATGAAATTAGCACCGACTATGCGTAAAGATGAAATTATTATTGTCAATTTGTCTGGGCGTGGCGATAAAGATATGCAAACCATGGCTAAACGCGAAGGAATTGAGTTATGAGTCGATTAGCCGCTACCTTTGAAGCACTTGCTAAAACGGGCCGCAAGGCCTTAATTCCTTTTATTACCGCAGGCGATCCGCATCCTGATTTTACCGTAGCTATGATGCATGCTATGGTTGAGGCCGGCGTTGATGTTATTGAGCTAGGTGTGCCTTTTTCTGATCCTGTGGCCGATGGCCCTGTTATTCAACGCGCCAGTGAGCGGGCTTTGGCTCATAAAATGAGCTTAAAACGTACCTTGGATATTGCCAGCGAATTTCGCAAAACAAATCAACAAACGCCGGTTGTATTAATGGGTTATTTAAACCCAATTGAAGCCATGAGCTATGAAGGTTTTGCCAATGCTGCCCAACGTGCCGATATCGATGGTGTATTAACCGTTGATTTGCCGCCCGAAGAAGCTAAAGAGTGTTGTGATTTATTAAAGAATCTAGGCATTGATCCCATTTTTCTATTAGCCCCTAATAGTAGCGATGAGCGTATTAAAAAAATGGACTCCATAGGTAGTGGTTATCTTTATTATGTGTCGCTTAAAGGTGTTACCGGCGCGGGTCATTTAAATATCGTCGACGTTGAAAACAAACTGCAACAAATTAAGAAGAATACTCGTTTGCCAGTAGCGATTGGTTTTGGTGTAAAAGATGCAGAAACTGCAAAAGCTATCGGCAATATAGGTGATGGTGTGGTGATCGGCAGTGCTTTGATTAGTAAAATCGAAGCTCATTTAGATGAACCAGAACTTGCCAAAAATGAAATTGTTGCGTTATTAACATCTATGCGCTTAGCATTAGATAGTCACTCAGCGTCATAAAACATCTCGGAGCCTATAATGAGTTGGTTTGAAAAATTACTCCCAAAAACAATTAGAACAGAAGGTTCTAATAAAAAAGGTACGGTGCCCGAAGGCTTATGGACTAAATGCCCTAGTTGCAATGCCATTCTTTATAATACTGAGTTGGAAAGAAATTTCAGTGTTTGTCCAAAATGCGAACATCACTTACGTATTTCAGGCAGAACTCGCTTAAATATGTTTCTGGATGAAGAGGGGCGTGAAGAAATCGGAAAAAACATTAAACCGGTTGACCCTTTAAAATTTAAAGATACTAAAAAATATAAAGAGCGTATTGCTCAGGCACAAAAACAAACTAAAGAGCATGATGCTTTAGTGGTTATGAAAGGCACTCTTAAAGGCTGTGATATTGTCGTTGCGGCTTTTGATTTTAAATTTATGGGCGGATCGATGGGTTCCGTGGTCGGTGAGAAATTTGTTCGCGGCGTTAATAAGAGTGTTGAATTAGGCGTACCTTTTGTTGTATTTACCGCGAGTGGCGGAGCCAGAATGCAAGAGTCATTGTTTTCGTTGTTTCAAATGTCGAAAACGAGTGCTGCATTAACGCGATTGTCTCGGCTGGGAATTCCTTATATTTCATTTATGACAGACCCCACTATGGGGGGGGTTTCTGCTAGTTTAGCGATGCTGGGTGATATTAATGTCGCAGAACCTAATGCTTTAATTGGTTTTGCAGGTCCTAGAGTCATTGAACAGACTGTACGTGAAAAATTACCTGATGGTTTTCAGCGTAGCGAATTTCTGCAAGAGCATGGCGCAATTGATATGATTATCGACAGGCGTGAAATGCGCGATAAAATAGCCAGTATTTTGGGACTACTTATGGCAAGCAGAACAGCAAAAACGGTTTCAGTGACGCCTACTTTACTTGCCGTAGAACCTGATATCGATGTTGAAACAATTGTCGATGTCTCGATTGATCAGGAATAACACAGTAATCGTTTTATGATGAACTTTGATTCGTTAAAGGGTTGGCTAGATTGGCAGGAAAGCTTACATCCTTTAGCGATAGACTTGGGGTTAGTACGTGCTGCTCGTGTATATCAGGCGCTTAACCCCGATGGCATCAAACTACTGACTATTACCGTTGCCGGCACCAATGGCAAAGGATCTTGTATTGCTTATCTTGAAAATATATATAGAGCCCAAGGCTACCGCGTAGGTTCTTATTCTTCTCCACATATACTTAAATATAACGAAAGAATAAAAATAAACGGTAAGCCTGTATCCGATGAGTTAATTTGTGAGGCTTTTTCAAGAATAGAATCGGTGCGAGGTGATACTTCGTTAAGCTATTTTGAGTTTGGTACACTGACTGCGCTGGACATATTTCGACGCTCAGAATTAGATGTACAATTGCTTGAGGTTGGTTTAGGGGGGCGACTGGATGCCGTTAATATTATTGATCCCGATATCGCGTTGATCAGCAGTATTGGTATTGATCATGTCGATTGGTTAGGTGCAACCCGTAGTAGCATCGCTCAAGAAAAAGCCGGTGTTTTTCGAGCTAATACGCCAGCTATTATTGGCGATTGCGAACCGCCCTTATCTTTAGTGCAATGTGCCGTTGATAAAAAGGCTCATTTATTTTGCATTAACAAAGAGTTTCATTACCAAAAACAAATAACAACTTGGGATTGGTTTTCTGAAAACACACACATTAGTGACCTTCCTGAGCCCGGTTTAAAAGGCGAGCATCAATATAGAAATGCTTCAGCGGCTATTTTAGCGGTGGAATTATTAGCAAAAAAACTACCGGTTAGTCATGAATCAATTCGATCTGGGGTGAAAAATAGTCAATTACTCGGTCGATTTCAATTAATTAATGATAAAATTCCTGTGCTGTTGGACGTAGGTCATAATCCTGAAGCTGTTAAAACATTACTTGATTATTTGCTCATGACTTTTCCTGGTAAAAGAATACGTGCTGTTTTTTCAATGATGAAGGATAAGGATATCTCAACTGTTCTAGAAATCATGAATCCTGTCGTTTACGACTGGTTCTTTGTACCCTTAGCAAATCCAAGAGCCGCAACGGAAACGATGATGCGTGACTTTTTTTCACGTAGCTCGGTTAATCGGGTATCTTTCGGCTATACTGGTTTTGCCCAAGCATTTAATGCCGCGAAAAACCAAGCGCAACAAGATGATTTACTACTGGTTTTTGGATCTTTCTTTTTAATATCTGATTGTTTAAATGAATTCGAAAAGTGTGAGTTGAAAAAATGAATCAAGAATTAAAACAACGTTTAATTGGTGCCGTTGTGGTGACCTCGCTTGCTGCTATCTTTATCCCTATGATATTTGATGATCCTGTCGATAATAGTGCTCAGACAGTCAGTGAATTAACGGTACCCGAAACACCTATTAACACAGGGCAAGAATCGGCTAATAAATTACCTCGCAATGCAGCCCAGATTTTAAATAAGCGAGATACAGATTCTGAAGCGGCTATCAATACAGAAGAAGAGATGGAGCTTACAGATAGTAATTCACCAGCCTTCGATGAGCCTATAGATGATGGGTTGGTCATGGAGCCAGAAGAAACAGCGAGTACAGCTAGGCAAGATAATGCAGTTGCATCGTCAAATAGCAATATAAAAAAACCTATAAAAACGGTAAAGAAAACTGAAAACAGTATCCCTAAGCAGATTGCGCCAGTACAAACATTAGCAATTGAAAGTAGCCCTAAACCGATAAATCCAAGTTCTGATTTAAAACGCTGGTATCTTCAGGCAGGCACTTTTAGTAAAAAAGAAAATGCCTTGTCGTTGATGGAGACCTTACATAAACAAGGCTTTCCAGCCATATTAGAGTCCATTAATAGTGCCGCCAACACAACCTTATATCGTATAAAAGTAGGGCCCACTCTTGATAAGAAGCGCGGATTGGAAATGAAAGCAAAATTGGATGCTCAAAAAATATCGTCTTTTCTGACGGCTGAATAATACTCATCGAGATTTATTGATCATTTATTCGGCATGATAGTGGGGAGCTAATAAAGGGAGTGATCGTTGTTGTAATCGTCATCCTGTTTGCAGGACTCACCAATCTACCTAAAGAACTTTGGTGGACACAATCAACGGCATTACCTCCTTTTTAATTATCTGCAATTGGGTTGCGAGATAAAATTTCATCTAAACTTAGGAATGAGCACGAAATAATGTAGTCAAGTAGCATCCAACTCCCCCCCTTTTTGAAAAGAGGGGCTGGGGGGATTTTTTAAATTATAGTTGCCGAAGTGTGTCGTGCTCGTTCCTTACCAATAATGTTCATTACTCTAAATACGATGAATGATTTACAACGATACCTGATATCCACTCATCGCTTTTAATCTCGATTACAATAGCTTAGCTTCTTATTAGAGAGGGTAAGGTTATGATTAGCCAGCGCTTATTGTACGCAATGCTGGCTAACAACCTAAAGGTGCAGAGTCACTCGCACCAATATAAATTTCTATCTCATCATTTACAACAGGTAATAAATAATGTGCGGTATTGCTGCTATCGTTTCTCATCAAGCTGTTAATCAGGAGCTCTATGACGCTCTGACAGTCTTGCAACACCGAGGCCAAGACGCCGCCGGCATTGTCACGTGTGAACGCGGACGCTTACATCTACGAAAAGACAATGGCTTGACTCGTGATGTTTTTACCGATGACCAAATGTTTAAATTAAAAGGCAATATGGGTATAGCTCATGTTCGCTATCCAACGGCTGGATGCACCAGTTCTGCTGAAGCTCAACCGTTTTATGTGAACTCTCCTTTTGGACTGACCTTAGCGCATAACGGTAATTTAACAAATACCGAAGAATTAAAACAAGCGTTGTTTTTAGAAGATCAGCGCCATATTAATACCGACTCTGATTCAGAAGTGTTATTAAATGTCTTCGCTCATGAATTACAGAGCTTAGGTAAACTCGATTTAAGTGTCGACGATATATTTCAAGCGGTATCGGGTGTGCATCGTCGTTGTCGGGGTGCGTATGCGGTTGTCATTATGATTGCTGGCGTAGGTATTTTGGGTTTTCGTGATCCTCACGGTATTAGACCTATCGTATTCGGTGAAAGAAAATCAGAACAAGGTTCTGAATTTATGATCGCCTCTGAAAGTGTTGCGCTCGATGTATTAGGTTTCGAGCTTATTAGAGATATAGAGCCAGGAGAAGCCGTATTTATAGAAGAATCCGGCACACTACACACTCAACAATGCGCTGAAAGCACCGATCATTGTCCTTGTATTTTTGAATATGTTTATTTTGCCAGACCTGATTCAATTATCGATCGTATTTCAGTTTACAAAGCACGTTTACGTATGGGTGAGAAATTAGCTAAAAAGGTACAGCGAGAATGGCTAGATCATGATATAGACGTGGTTATCCCCATACCTGATACCAGTAGAACAGCGGCTTTGCAGATGGCAAATATACTAGGTGTTAAGTATCGTGAAGGTTTCATTAAAAACCGTTACATCGGTAGAACCTTTATCATGCCGGGCCAAAAAATGCGTGAAAAGTCAGTTAAGCAAAAGCTAAATGCGATCAGCTTAGAATTTGATGGCAAAAACGTATTGTTAGTCGATGATTCTATCGTTAGGGGCACAACCTCTGAACAGATCATTCAAATGGCACGCGATGCCGGCGCTAAGAAAGTCTATTTTGCTTCTGCCGCTCCTCCGGTAAGATATCCTAATGTGTATGGGATAGATATGCCAGCGGCTCATGAGCTAATCGCTCATAATCGTACTGAAGAAGAGGTCTGTGTGGCTATTGGTGCTGATAAAGTCATTTATCAAGATTTAAATGATCTCATTGATGCAGTACGCAAAGGCAATCAAACTATTGAGCATTTCGATACCTCTTGTTTTAGTAAAGAGTACATTACCGGCGACATTGATGATGCTTACTTAGAACGCACTGAAGCGTTAAGAAACGACAGCGCTCAAGAAGAAAGAAATTCAGAAAGTTTTATCATCGAAATGCAAAATCACGATTAGTTTTCTAAAATATTATCATCGATGATAGTGGCTACAGAGACATCTAACGATTTGATGTCTCATAAGTTTAAATTTACCAGCGACTTTCATCACTAACACATACTTAAGCCATGTCAGACATAAACTGGAACGACTACTCCCTAGAAACTCAAGCGATAAGAGCGGGCCATAAGCGTACTCATGAAGATGAGCACAGCATGCCCATTTTTACCACGTCTAGTTATGTCTTCAAAAGTGCCGAAGAAGCCTCATTACGCTTTACTGGACAAAAGCCAGGTAATATTTATTCCCGCTTTACTAATCCTACCGTCAATGCCTTTCAAGAAAGACTGGCGTTGATGGAAAAAGGCGACCGCTGTCTAGCGTTTGCCTCAGGTATGGCTGCAATTATGGCTGTGGGTATGGGGCTGCTTAAAACAGGCGATCATATTGTTTGTTCGCGCAGTGTTTTTGGTAATACTGTGATCATGTTTCAAAATTATTTTAGTAAGTTTGGTATTGAAACTGATTTTGTCGATTTAATCGATACTGGCGCTTGGGAAGCTGCGATTAAACCCAATACGCGTTTTTTATTCTTAGAAACACCGTCGAATCCCTTAACTGAAATTGCCGATATTTCGCTGCTGGCGGATATTGCTCATGCTCACAATTGCTTACTCATTGTTGATAATTGTTTTTGTACCCCCGTATTACAAAGACCGTTTGAGTTAGGTGCTGATATTGTCATTCACTCAGCGACTAAATATATAGACGGACAAGGTCGCTGCGTAGGTGGTGCTGTTATCGCCAGTGATGAAATCATAGAAAAATATATTTATCCTTATTTGCGTACCGGTGGTGCAACGATGAGTCCTTTTAATGCTTGGGTATTTCTATCAGGATTAGAAACCCTAGCAGTTAGGATGAAAGCGCATTGTGATAATGCCTTTGACTTAGCACTATGGCTTGAGCAGCAGCCTAGCGTTGCTAAAGTTCATTACCCCGGATTAGCCTCGCATGCGCAACATGAATTAGCTAAGCGTCAACAAAGCCATTTTGGCGGTATCGTTAGCTTTGAGTTAGCGGGAGGTAAAGAACACGCTTGGCGAGTGATAGACGCGACTCAAATGATCTCAATTACCGCAAATCTGGGCGATGTTAAAACAACTATCACGCATCCTGCGACAACGACACATGGTCGATTAACACCAGAAGCAAGAGCGACGGCTGGCATTAAAGACGGATTAGTTAGGTTATCGGTAGGATTGGAATCAATAACCGATATTAAAAATGATTTATTAAAGGGTTTAGGCTCGTAAAGACTATTATTTACGCTATGAACATTGACGTCCTTTGTGTAGGTCACGCCTCTTATGATCTGATTTTTTCAATAGACCATCATCCCCTCGCTGATGAAAAAATGTCTGCGTCGGCATTTATCGGCATGGGTGGAGGACCTGCTGCTAATGCGGCGGTCACCGTCGCCAAACTAGGGTTTAAAGCCGCCTATGCTGGCTATCTGGGTTTAGATATTTATGGTGAGCACCATTATCGAGAATTACTCGACATGGGTATTCATAGCAATTTAATTATCAGAGGCCGCTCTCCAACTCCATTGTCTACCGTCTTAGTTAAGCCCGATGGGCAGCGTGCTTTAATCAATTACAAAAGCCAAACCAAGGCATTGGCTGCTGATGCGATTGATTTTTCGTCTATCAGCGCTAAAGTGGTTTTATTCGATGGACACGAACCTCAGTTATCGCTTGCTTTATTAGATAATTACCAAGATAAGTCGATTATCAGCGTACTCGACGCAGGCTCTTTACATGATGGAACTTTAGCGTTGATGGACAAAGTCGATTATCTGGTGTGTTCAGAAAAATTTGCCATTCAATATGCAGGTACTATTGAAACGGCCTTGCCGCGTTTAGCCGATCTTGCGCCTACTGTAGTGATCACGCTAGGCGAAAAAGGTCTAATGTGGAAACGTAGCCAAGAACAAGGTGCGTTATCGGCCTTTCCAGTGACCTGTGTCGATAGCACTGGGGCAGGCGATGCTTTTCATGGTGCATTTGCTGCGGCTTTATGCACGGACATGAGTTGGTTTGATATTTTGCGCTATGCCAGTGCCGCTGGCGCATGGTGTTGTACAAAATTAGGCGCTAGGACTTCGTTACCCAATAACAAAGACATACAGTTATTATTTAAATCTGCCAAAGCGTGACGGGGTTTTATAACAATGCCGGTCGGGGTTTGCAAGCCCGTCTCGCGAGTGTTTTGGCTTAGTCGAAATGTCGGGCTACGCTGTCGCTAACCCGACCTATACCCCAATCACATTATTCACACGGCCCCGTTTTAAGTTGATAGACCTCGAACTTTAAGGCGAAAGACCTTAAAAAGCTGTAAAATAGCCCTTTTTTACTTCTCGTTACTATTTCTCATGCGCACCAGCCAATTTCCTCTTAATACCGTAAAAGAAACACCTGCCGATGCTGAAATTGCCAGCCATCAATTAATGATACGTGCAGGTCTTATCCGTAAACTAGCCGCAGGTCTCTATAGTTGGCTCCCATTAGGGCTGCGAGTATTGCGTAAAGTTGAAAAAATCACCCGTGATGAAATGGAAAGAGCCGGTGCATTAGAAGTCTTAATGCCTGCCCTGCAACCGGCAGAACTTTGGCAAGAAACAGGACGTTGGGAGCAGTACGGCCCAGAGCTTGCGCGATTAAAAGATAGGCATGATCGTGAGTTTTGCTTAGGTCCCACTCATGAAGAAATCATTACCGATTTAGCCCGTAATGAAATCAAAAGCTATAAACAACTGCCTATTACCTATTACCAGATACAAACTAAATTTCGTGATGAAATTCGTCCTCGTTTCGGAGTGATGCGTTCGCGTGAATTTATTATGAAAGATGCTTATTCTTTTCATTTGGATCAAGAGTCCTTACAAGCCAGTTACGATGTCATGTATCAGGCTTATACTAATATTTTCAATCAACTAGGCTTAAAGTTTCGCGCCGTGATTGCAGACTCCGGTTCGATAGGCGGTGCTATCTCTCATGAGTTTCATGTCTTAGCAGATTCTGGTGAAGATGCGATTGCTTTTTCGACCAGCAGTGATTATGCCGCTAATGTTGAAAAAGCTGAAGCCGTTATGCCAGCAGGGACTCGCAATTTACCAAGCGCTGAACTAACGCTAATTGACACCCCTAATCAACATAGTATCGAAGAGTTAAGTCAATTCTTAGCCATATCTGCAACGCTTTGCCTTAAAACACTCATTGTTAAAGCTGAAGAGCAAGGTGTCGTCGCTTTATTATTAAGAGGCGACCATGAGCTAAATAAGATTAAAGCTGAAAAAATAGCGGGCGTAGCTTCTCCCTTAGAATTTGCTAGCGAAGACGATATTTTGGCGGCTTGTCAGTGCAAGCCTGGTTCTATAGGGCCTATAGGCTTAACGATACCGATTATTGCCGACCGTAGTGTGATGCTGATGTCTGATTTTGTCTGCGGTGCTAATAGTGACGGCAAGCATTATCAAGGCGTTAACTGGGAACGCGATTGCCCAGTGCCTGAACAGGTTGCAGATCTTCGTACCGTTGTTGAAGGTGATCCTAGTCCAGATGGCAAGGGTGAAATCACCTTAGCTAGAGGTATAGAAGTGGGCCATATTTTCCAATTAGGTTCTAAATATAGCGCAGCAATGAAAGCGGGTGTCATCAATGAAGGCGGTAAAAATCAAATTATGCTGATGGGTTGTTATGGTATTGGTATTTCGCGGGTGGTTGCTGCCGCTATTGAACAAAATCATGATACCAAAGGTATTATCTGGCCGGCCAATTTAGCGCCGTTTCAAGTCGCGCTTTGCCCTATGAATATGCATAAGTCAGAACGCCTAAAGGTTGCCGCCGAACAACTCTATCAAGATCTGCAAGCCGCAGGTATAGAAGTATTATTTGACGATAGAAAAGTCCGTGCCGGTTTTATGTTTTCTGATATGGAATTGATTGGTATTCCACATTGCATTATCTTGGGTGACCGTGGCCTAGATGCCGGCACAGTTGAATATAAGGGCAGAACGGCGCAAGAAAATGAAGAAATCCCCTTGGCCGAACTCATCAGTTTTCTGAAAGCAAAGCTGGTGTGATGAAACTATTTTTATAGCGTAAGGCGAAAGACTAAAATCTTTCGCCCAATGCCGGTCGGGGTAGCGTTAGCGTAACCCGACCTACTGGCTGGAGTGCAATAGCTTTAGCTATTGCACTAAAACAGCTGAAGCTGTTTTACTCCAGGCTTATTCAATGCCGGTCGGGGTTTGCAACCCCGATCGAAACGTTTAGATGCACCCAAACGGCGTTATATAAGCAAAAGTAGGTCTGTTTCTTCGGTGATCTTTCAAAGATAATGGCAATATTAAACGTTTGAGATGGGGTTATAAACCCCGTCTCGCGAGGTAAAAACAAACGCGGTAGTCCACTGGTTGGAGTGCAATAGCTTCTGCCGGTCGGGGGTTATACCCCCGATCGAAACGTTTAGATGCACCCAAACGGCGTTATATAAGCAAAAGTAGGGCTGTTTCTTCGATGATCTTTCAAAGATAATGGCAATATCAAACGTTTGAGACGGGGTTATAAACCCCGTCTCGCGGGCTAAAAACAAACGCGGTAGTCCACTGGTTGGAGTGCAATAGCTTTAGCTATTGCAATAAAACAGCTGAAGCTGTTTTACTCCAGGCTTAACTTAACGCTTCTGCCGGTCGGGGGTTATACCCCCGATCGAAAGGTTTAGATGCACCCAAACGGCGTTATATAAGCAAAAGTAGGTCTGTTTCTTCGGTGATCTTTCAAAGATAATGGCAATATCAAACGTTTGAGACGGGGTTATAAACCCCGTCTCGCGAGTTATTTGTATAATAAAGGCAAAAGGCTAAAGTCTTTCGCCTTTTATTTTTATCCTATTTAATTTGATGTCAGACTTGACAAAAAATTCTCATCATAGACACTAGGGGTATGTTTATTAACTAAGAGTACATACGCTTTGAACGATATGCCCCTTAGTATGCTATTTGGCATACTTATCCTTATGCTGATTCTTTCCGCTTTTTTCGCCGGCTCAGAAACAGCTTTAATGTCCTTAAACCGTTATCGCTTAAGACATCTGGTTAAGCTAAAACATCCAGGTGCTATCAAAGCACATAAATTATTGCAAAGACCGGATCAGTTGCTCGGATTGATGTTGCTAGGAAATATTTTTATTAATAATTTCGCGGCATCATTAGCAACAGTGATCGCTATTAAACTGTATACCGATGATGAATCAGTCATCGCGATCTCTACCGGGGTTTTAACGCTGGTTATGCTCATTTTTTCAGAGGTAACGCCTAAGACCTTGGCGGCGCTTAAACCCGAGCCATTGGCATTTCCTGCGGCTTGGATTTATACCCCTTTATTGAAAATAGTTTATCCCATTGTTTGGTTTGTTAATTTATTTGTCAGCTTAATACTGAGGATAGTCGGTGTTGATGTTAATAAAAGCGCTCACGACTCGCTCAATAAAGAAGAGTTAAAAAGTATTATTACTGAAGCTGAAAGCTTAATGCCGATACGCTATCAAAAAATGTTATTGGGTATTTTGGATTTGGAGTCGGCAACAATCGAAGACATCATGACACCTCGCAATGAAATAGTCGGCATCGATTTAGAGGCTGATATTGAAACCATCGTCACGCAAATAAAGAACAGCCCTCATACGCAGCTTGCGGTCTATAAAAAAAGTATCGATCGAGTCGTAGGCTTTTTACACCTTCGAAAAGTATTAGTGCTGGTAAATGAAGACTCTTTTGATAAGCAAGCAATTATCAATCTACTCTCTAAACCGTCATTCATACCCGAAAATACGCCTGTACATACCCAAATGCTGCGTTTTAAGAACGAAAAAATAGCTATAGGCTTAGTGGTTGATGAATACGGCGATGTACAGGGATTAGTAACGCTAGATGATTTACTACAAGAGATAGTCGGGGAATTAATAACGGACGATACTACCGTAACCAAACAAAGTGATGGTAGTTATTTAGTGGATGCGACCATTACCGTCAGAGAGTTAAATCGCGTGATGCAATGGACTTTACCGACAGAAGGTCCGAAAACACTTAATGGCCTAATCATTGAATTTATGGAGACCATACCTGAACCCGGTATTAGTATCAAGCTACTAGGTCATCACTTGGAAATTATAAGCCAAGATAAAAATACGGTTAAGTTAGTTAAGTTTCTGCCTAAGAAATAAATACGCTGGGGAAAAAAGGCTGGATAACTCCAGCCTTTTTTAAGTTAAAAGCTTACTTTAATAAACCTTGCAATAAACCATTCAACTTATGAACAAAGGCGGCTGGATCATCTAAATGTCCACCTTCGCTTAAAATAGCCTGATCAAACAGGATATGCGTTAAATCAGAAAAGCGCGTGTCATCTTGTTCTGACTTCATACGCATCACTAATGGATGTGTCGGATTGATTTCAAATACCGGCTTACTACCCATGCCCATACCCATCATTTGACCCGCGTCTTTCATGATTCTTTCCATGTTAAGACTCATGCCATAAACATCAGCAACCAAACAAGCGGGTGATTCAGTTAAACGGTGGCTTAAACGGACATCACTGACCTTGTCGGCTAACACGTCTTTAATTTGCTTAAGAACCGATTCAAAATCTTTAGTGATTTCTTCTTGAGCGGTTTTATCTTCTTCTGCATCTAAGATGCCTAGGTCTAAATCACCTTTAGCAACAGACTGTAAATGCTTGCCATCAAATTCATCTAAATTAGAAACCAACCATTCATCAATGCGATCGGATAACAAGATAACTTCAATGCCTTTTTTACGGAAGATTTCTAAATGTGGGCTATTTTTTGCAGCAGAAAAACTATCCGCCGTTACATAATAAATATTATCTTGCCCTTCTTTCATACGGCTAACGTAATCTTCCAAAGCAACATCTTGCTTGTCTGTATCAGTATGAGTCGATGCAAAACGTAGTAATTTAGCAACGCGTGCTTTGTTACCATGATCTTCAATCGGGCCTTCTTTAATGACCTGACCAAACTGAGCCCAGAAAGTCTCGTATTTTTCAGGTTCATTTTTAGCTAAGTTTTCTAGCATACTCAATACTTTTTTAACCGCACCCGATTTAATCGCAGTGATTTGCTTACTTTGTTGCAAGATTTCTCTGGAGACATTAAGCGGTAAAGAGTTCGCGTCAATAATACCTCTAACAAAGCGTAAATAACGCGGCATTAATTGTTCGGCATCATCCGTAATAAAGACTTTACGAATATAAAGCTTTACACCGTGCTTGGTGTCTCTGTCCCACATATCAAAGGGAGCGCGTGCAGGCACATAAAGCAATAAGGTAAATTCATTAGTGCCTTCAACTTTACTGTGTACATGGGTTAAGGGGTCTTGAAAGTCATGACCAACATGCTTGTAAAATTGATTGTAATCGTCATCAGAAATTTCTTGACGAGCTTTAGTCCATAAAGCCGAGGCGCTGTTGATGGTTTCTTCTTCGATTTCTGCAACCGCTTTAACTACAGCTTCTTCGCCTTCTTCAGGTTCTTCGTCATCCATAGTCGGCATGGCTTCTTTATCCATGACGATAGGTAAAGAAATATGGTCTGAAAACTTTCTAACGATAGAACGAATGCGATAGCCATCTAAAAATTCGCTTTCAGCTTCTTTCAGATGTAAAACGATTTCTGTACCGTGTTGTGCTTTTTCTACCGCTTCAATAGTGTAATCGCCTTCACCAGCAGATTCCCAGCGCGTACCAGTACTTTGCTCTGAACCGGCTTTACGGGTGGTTAAGGTAACTTTATCAGCGACAATAAAAGCCGAATAAAAACCTACCCCAAATTGACCAATTAACTCGCTGTCTTTAGCTTGCTCACCGGTTAAGGCTTCAAAAAACTGTTTAGTGCCAGATTTTGCAATCGTACCAATATGTTCTTGTACTTCTGTACGGGTCATACCTATACCATTATCTTTAATGGTGATGGTACGTAACTCTTTATCAAATTCTAAACGAATTTTTAGCTCACTATCGCCCTCATACAAGCCGTCATTAGACAGCGCTTCAAAGCGTAATTTATCAGCGGCATCAGAGGCATTAGAAATCAATTCGCGCAGAAAAATTTCCTTGTTACTGTACAAGGAGTGAATCATTAAATGTAACAGGTGTTTTACTTCAGTTTGAAAGCCTAGAGTTTCTTTTTTTGCATCAACAGTCACGGTACTTTTCCTAATGGGTTATTGTGAATGACAAATATGTGGGGGCATATCTTTTTATTTCAAGGTAGGTCATGTACTAACAGCTCATTTTCCTGCAATGCTTATGCAGCGGGTCGGGCACATAGTTTATGCTCGCCCCGCCTTATTTATCGCTAACTATTTGCTAGGCTCTGCTTCTTTTTGTTCAACGGCAGGTTTTTCTGAAGTCGGCTTTTCTACGGCAGCCTCTTTTTGTGCTTCAACCGCTTTTTTTCTGTCCGCTGCTTTTTTTGCGAGTGCTTCTTTTTGATCCGCAGCCTTAGAAGCCGCTATTGATCCTGTTTCTGCGACAGCTAGCACCATGTCGGTGCTTGCTTGAGTAATTGTTGGAGCGAATAATGCCGATATGATACAAAGAGATAGCGGCAATTTTAATTTTGTTAGTTTAGTCAACAACATAAATGATCCTTTTAAATAAAATATCGATGGGATGCTACATGAGTCGTAGTCGTGAATTCCTTCTACGGTGATTAGTTTCTTACATTCAACTGATAAGTGCAATCGATAATAGACATCCTTCCTAAATAGTAGTCATGTAACCAAAAGCCAGTAGCGCCATAGTTTAGGCATGTTGTTACAGCAGCTTTCCCAAGCTCAGATCTCATTGTTATACACACCATTAAGTTAGTGAAATCCAGTATGCAGTGGGAGTGGCTTTAGCCACGACAATCGTGGCTAAAGCCACTCCCACAATTCTACAAAAAATCCAATGCCGGGCGGGGGTTATACCCCCGCCCGAAACGTTTAGATGCATCCAAACGGCGTTATATAACCAAAAGTAGGCGTGTTTCTTCGATGATCTTTCAAAGATAATGGCAATATCAANCGTTTGA
>TBL_comb48_EPIDRAFT_1000650_pt1 | contig 26759 bp, 58 predicted proteins | sample TroBogEpilimnion_37_FD_10681 | JGI IMG/M metagenome (IMG submission 10681) | reverse complement strand
ATAGGTATTACGAATAGATCAAAAAATCTCTGGATGATATCAAATACATATCATATTTGTCAACCTTTACGAATATGAATAAAATCACATCAAAATAATATAAAATTAATTAAATTCTGATCAATATTGTACAAAATATAGACGTTTTGTCTAAAAATATGTACAAAATAGATCATTATTTTGGTTAATATATTACGAATGTGGTCAAATTCACATTTATATACGCATATTTAGATTTGACAAAATGAAAATTTGACATTACGATGGCCGATATGTTACGATCTATAACTAAATAACTTGATATCATAAATATCAACTGAAGTTATCCACATATCCACAGATATTATTCTCCACTTTACTCCACTTTTACCCATTATAATCCATAAATCTAACACACTGTAAGATTTTATTTTGCGGGGGATTTGATGGAATTGGCATCTATGTGTAATTTATGTGATTCACATGTATACACAACTCTTGCCTCTATACAGTCAATATACTCGGTAGGCTTATTACATCTATAGCATTTGGATGCTTTTACCTTATTTAGTTCTCTATAGTAGTCTAGGTACTTATCGGACATCTACCAAAAACCCGCCTTATTTTACTTGGTATATTTTGCCACAATAGTCACATTTCATCTGTTGTGCTACTAGTGACCATTTATGCTTACATTCTTCTTTATTCTTCAAAATTCTCCATAGATTCAAATAAGTCTGGTTGATTATCTATATCCAGTGTAGTCTTAATTGATCTTTCTTCTGCTGGGAATATATTATTGGCAATCCCAGCCCATTGTGAAGATTCATATTGAATTGGCATGGCATTGCGAAGGGCAGAATTTTCCGTCTTTAATGCCTTAACCTGAGCTTTTAAGGCCTGATTATCCACATCTAGGATTTCGTTGATCTCCAACTGATAATGTATGGCACTATGCTCTGATTCATAGGCATTTTCATATAAACCTGCCTTATCCTCTGCTTTTCTCGCTAGATCGTTATATTGACTGGCAAGTTCAGATACATTACAATATGCGTTATATGTCTCAATAAAATCTTCTTCTAACTCTTTATAATCTATATTTAATTTGGTAACCTTATCTTCATAATAATAGATAAGGCCCACTATAAATAGGGTATAAAATCCCAATAATGTAATCAATAGGGTATTCACTGGTTTTTCCTAATTCTTTTAACATCCCATAATGCAGGAAGTACTACAAATAATACCACAAATTCCGCCATATATGCAAGATCTAAAATTGTCATATTTGCTCCTGTTTTTCGCTCAATTTTCGGCTGAAATTTCTTCAGGTTCTTTAATTCTCTTCCATTTGCCATATAGGTTTGGTTCAGGAGATCCAACATACTCTGCACCTGTCTCCATATCAATCAACTTCCATTTTGCTGGACATTTGGTATGTATGGTTAGGTCTATTGCCTCAGGGAACTCCTGCGCTTTTGCGCCAGTCAGAAGCGTTCTCCAAGCGGTCATTAGTGCTCTGCGTCTTCACTGATGCGAGCCAGCTGTCTGGCAAACTCGGCTTCCATCTCTGGTGGTACTTCAATTTCTTCGGGCAACTGCACTACAACATAGTACTCAACCCACTCAGAATTTGGGTTTGTTGAAACTTCATTAAAAGTCAACATATCTTGTGTCACACCATCATATTTAAGTTCATTTTTAATAGCCTGTAATGTGCTCATCTTAAAGAATTGAAATGTATCTTCATTTAAAAACTCTCTAAGGATTGAATATGTATTACTGAACTTGTTTCTTTTCATTGTGTCTTTCCATCTCTTGTAGTGAAATAAGCTTGTTTAGCACCCGACGACTAAACTTCTTGTTGAAATCTAATTGTAACCCGCCTTTAATTTTACGCCAAAGGAAGTCAATATGAGCATCCTCTTTGGCGATCTTCTTCTTGATTCTACGAGTATTTTTAACTGAATGTTTTCTTGCAATTTCTGACACTTTTGCGTTGTTCTTTCTCATATCTTGCCTTTCTTCTTGTTGAATTCTGCCATTAAATGTTGTATCTTACCAAAGATGATTGTGCGTTCAATATCTGATGTAGCATTTGCCATATCTTCTGTTAGTTCATGCATCTCCTGAGTATCAGGCATAGGAATTACCTTAAATCCCCCATCAATAACTGTTTCTTCTTTCAAAATTTCTTGAATTTTTTCCTGATTTTCGCTCATTGTCCGCCTAACGAGTTGTATATACTTATATTCTAACATTCTATGTTCGTGTTTTAATGCGTAGTAATTTGCCATATAACCAAAGGTCAGGGGCAATAGTATTGCTAGGTAGTTCATCACTCTGGATTCCACCCTGGCCCCTTGTAAGGCCCAAATAGGGCCTGTAACACCATATAAAACTCTTCATCTGTAATCTCAGGCTCGGGCTTTTTTGCTGCCTTTACCCGAACGCTTTTTATATCTGTTTTATCCATTACCATAACTGCTTTCTTTTTGGTAGGGGTATCTTAGGAAAGTTTATTTTAATAAACTTCATAAACTGAAAGTGCCAACATAGCCACCACTTTTTATTATCATCCCAAAGGTAAGTTCTGTAGAAACCAATGCGCCTATCTTCTTTTTTTCGCCAACTATTTGCAAAAAGATTTAATTTTGTATCACATATTTCGCATGACATATCAAAAATCTTAGAGTCTTTACAATTACAAAATTCTTCTGCCAAAAAATCTTCAAGAGGTACGCTAAGCTTATCTATGTTTTTAACATAGTATAGCCCGACTTCCCCAACAATATAACCCAAAACTGTTGCAACCGCAAGCACACCCAAAAAAATATAGGCAACGATCATTTCTTCTTAGACTCCTTGAGTTTTTTATTTCTGTTAGACCAAGCAAGCTTCTGAGCTTTTTCAAGCTTTCTATATTCATCTAGTGGTGGGCATTCGTTGCACCAGTGAAAACTGGTTGACTGCCAATGTCCCCGCTTTGTAGCACACATTTCATAAGTCATTAATCTATCCTAACTCCATTAATAGTAAAGTGTTGTACTGTATACCCAGCATTAATTCTTTTTAATTCTTTTCTGATAGCCCGCCACATACCCCATTTGGTAAATGCCAGCCCACCTCTACCGCATTTCCAATAACGTTGGTGTTTCTTATCCCATTTTTCAATATGCCAAAACTTCTCGTACTTAGGATATTGACCGTGACCGCCTCCTGGCTCTACAACAACACGATATAATGGCTTTTCTTTACTCATACCAATCTCCTAGATGGCTTAAAAACTTACCACAATCATCACAAGTTTCATCAGAGTCCCCGCACTGCTCACATGTAATTCCGTCCCAAGTTGTATTTTTATGCTTACATAATTCTTTTTCAATAGCTATTACAGATTCTTTGACTTTACCCCATATTGATGATCCGTAGTTATTGTTCATATATGAGACTAACTCTTTACCCGCCTCTGTTTTAATATCTTCTAATAATTCATCACTCATCCCAACTCCTTTTCAATTGCTTGTATAGTAGGGCAAGGATATAAAGGATGGCAATCACAATCACATTTAGGCCATTCACAACCCCATTCTCCACAACCCCAACATTCACCATCACATGCTTCGCATATTCCATTTGAATCTGGTTTATGCAATTCCACTACTGCACGAAGGGCTGAGTAAGCAAAGCCTGTTTCAGTGCCATTTTCCCAAGATAATTTATCATCTATATATTTTAGCAATTCATCGTAAGTCATTTTCTTGGCTCCTTCTTTGGCTCACGTTCTTGTATAAAGTTTATAACGGCGTTTATAGCCTCTGAATAGGCTTCTACGTCATCTTTCATCCATAAAACATTACCGTCAGCATCAAAACTACTGCCACGGTATTGTTGGTACTCTTTTAAGTGATTTTGTAGTGCATCAATAATTTCATCCCGCTCAAATTTGCGAGATTTAGCACACATATTACAAGGACATGGTACTTTATTTAAAGATTTATATATAATTTGATCACGGGGGTCACGATATGCATTTTCAGCTGCTTCTAAATCCATTATTTTTCCTTTTGTTCCTTTACCCAAGCCGAACCTGCGTAATCCTCATAACAACTAGGACACAAAGAAAGTTTGCCTAAACCTACAATCTTTTTGCCCTCATAACTACATTGATCGCACCTGTAACCCATTATTCTTTTGGAAATCCTTCCAATTCATCAAACATAAAAATAGATTCAATCTTTGCAAAGATTGTTCTTGTTTTATCAGGGTCACCATTTATGTCAATTTGAGATGTAAGATTGTATAACTCTTCAATGTTTTTTTGTAACATTACCAGCCTCCCAAGCAGTCTTTTGAACGTGTATGTTTTTGCACTTGCATTAGATATTCTGATTTATTTGGAGCATAAAAATCTTTGTAACATGCCCCACAGTTTCCATGCCATTCATCCCCAAAAAAATCATAGGTCATGAACTTAATTCGTGGGTTGGTACTTATTGTCGGTGTATTTTTTTGTTTCCGTACTTGTTTTTTACGTCTTGTTTGCATTTTTCAACAATCGCTTTCGTCATTAGTTCAATACGGCGAGAAGATTCAAGCTTCTTGATATCTTCCCAATCCATCGGGTCTTCTTGTTGGTTCATGTAGTTATTCTACTACATCAATGTGCGAGTTGTCAATAGGCTTATGCCATTTTTCCCAATAAGGGATGCCTTCTTCATCAAAGTCAGATCCAAGATTCTTTAAAAGCTCTTCATCTTCTTCCATGATTCGCTTGATATAAGAATCAAAACCAGTTTTATAACTCATGATTTTTAGGCTGAACAAATTTCTTATGGATTAAATATTGATCTACAAAATCTGCAGCAACATCGTAGCCGTGCTCTAATGTAAAGAACTGTTTATCTTCAACAATTGTATTCCAAATTACAGAAGCATCTTCAGTAAATTCCCATTCATTGTCAGGGTCATTAATTGCTTCAAGCATTGTGCCATATGCAACAATGTCTTCATACAATGGTCTGCCCCACTTATGACCATATTGCTGTGCAATTTGATCTAAGAGGGTGATATCTTCGTAAGGGGTCATTCCCTCACCGTTTGCTTGTTTTACCTCAACATTTTCGTCTGGGTTAACGTTTACTATACCGTACTTGTCATGAATAACTACGGGTCCGTTTTTCTTTTTTGATTTTGGCATTTATTACCTATTCTTCTTTTTCTGTTACTGCTTGAACCCCAGCCGATTTTGCACCGTTAGTCCACGCTGTATCGTCGTCGTACCAATCGCTATAAGGATCAAGAGTAATTAGCTCTTCAACCTTAGCTACTTCTGCTGCTATGTCTACATTTTCCATGGACATATTATGTCACATCTTTCTACTAGTTGTCAAGTAATATTAAAATCTTACTTTTTGTGCCATCTACGCATATGGCACTTGAACGAAAGTCCAAGTACCACAGCCATACTAGCCCAAAGCAGGATGCAATTCATCTTTCCTCCTCATCTCTGAGGCGTGCTACATCCTCGTGCAAATCCCTCAAAAGCTCAAGAGTTTCTTCAGCGATCAAATTTGTTTCTGAAGCTATTCTGAGATTTTTTCTGGTTATTTTCTTTTCAGCTTCACCTTCACGATTTCCTGAAGAAAGCAACAAAGAAGACAGCACAATTGCTTCTAGGGACACGATAAGAGTTAGTAAGCCATATGGAAAGGGTTCAATCTTGAAACCTATCCATACGCCCCACCAGATGGCGTGAAAGAGTATAAAGAAAGGATGTGCAGATATTTCTGCTACCCAATCTGAAAGTTCTTCTATTTTCTTTATAAATCTTTTGATATAATGCTTAATTTTAAGCACCCCTTGTAAAACATTTTTTATTACAAGTTTATTATACCATAATATTTATTTAAATAATCTTTGATTCTCTTGCTTTTTCTGCAACCAATGCGTTAAATTGTTCCATAAACTGACCAATCACAAATACTGTATCACTCACTGCATTCTGTGTTGCTTGTTCAAGTTCATCTTCTTTAAAACGATCATTGATTGCCCAATCTTCTAGCAACAAACGTGCTACAGATTCTGTAATTTTATTTAATTCTTGTAGTGGTACTGGTACTTCTGCCATTTACTTACTCTTTCTGCTATAGTTCATCGGATTAAAATGAAACATGTTTCTAACACGTGCTCGTCTTTCATCTGAAAGCCATTTGTTTATATTTAAGGAATACACTGTAATATATATTGTTGATCCAAATATAAAACCCCACTGCTTAGTGTCTATAGAGTATATCACCCAAGCACACTCGTTTGCAATTCCCACCGCAAACCCGTACCATTTCTTTTTACCTGTAAGCCAAATTCCTACAACTCCAAGTATGGATAATGCCCATGACACCCACCAAGACATTTTAATTTACTCCCATAAAATGAAACATATGTGGATAAAAATGCTTTAAAATTTGCACTGTGGCAAGAATAACCCACATCACATTAAAATAAATAATTGTTGGCAGCTTCTTTTTAATAGAAGACCAGATGAGTGAAAATGCTGAATATTCTGCAAAGATATAAAGCCACCACCACTGCTTATTCCATACAAGCCCTGGAATAATGATTGCTAATTTAATTGTAAAGCCAAACCATTCAATAAAATTGGTGTAGTGCCAATACTTTGCTTTAAAAAATGGTGCAAACTCTTTAACAAAACTGTTAAAGATCTTCATGTATATTCTCCTTTAGATACTGATATTGCGTTGGTAAATCTTTGACAAACTCTTTTAAGTTCTGAGCTTTTTTATCTTTTGCTTCCCAATAAGGGACTAAATCATTTACTACATCTACATTTATTACTCTTTGTGCAAGCCAAAGCTTCTCAACGTAGTCTTGGAAGATAATATCATACTGCATCCCCGCACCTACTGACAAGTAACCAACACCAGATCTATCTCCCCATTCTCCAGTTCTGATTACTTCTTTAAACTGATCAATAAGATTTTTAGGCCCACCCAATTTATTAACATTTAACCAATATTGGCTATCATCTCTTTGAGATAAGATAAAATGAATTTGAATAAAATCTTTTGTTGTTGTTACTTGAGTTTCCCAGTATCTATTAAATACTTGAATATCAAAACCATTATAATAATCTTTGTAAAATGTATTTGCAATTTTTGATGACATTTCGTGAACAAAATAAAGACCTGCACCTTCAAGCGGGTCAAGGAATGCTGCAGATAAACCAATTGCAATTACATTTTTAACCCAAGCTCGTTTGTAATACCCATTACGCATAAATAGTTTGCGTATTTCAACTTCTTTAGACCTATTAGGATTATAAACAACCATTTTATCTGAGTCTAAATGATCTTTGAACTCTTGTAGGGCTGTTTCTTCATCTACAAATTGATCACTAAAAGCATACCCAGTTCCAATTCTGCTCCAAATCGGTGTATTCCAAGCCCAACCGTTCTTTAAAGCAATTGAATGTGTAAAGTTTTGTAGTTCTAATTCTTTATCAGTATACTCTACAGGGGTAAAAAATGCTCTATTATGGGGCAATTCTTCTTTTGTAGAAATAAATTCTTCATCTAAAGTTTGGCCAATTAGTAAACTTTTAAAACCTGAACAATCAATAAAAATATCACCAGTCAATTCTGTACCATCGTCTAGGACTAGTGCTTCAACACCGTCTTCATTTTGTTTTACAGAAGTTACTGTTGCATAAATTCTTTTAACACCACGTGGGATAGCATATTGATCTGCTAAATATTGACCAAGCTTTACAGCATTTAATTGCAACCCAACATCTTTTTCTGGGTTGTATGGGAAAAAGTCGGGATTCATTTCATTAAGAAACTTATTATCTTTAAACAAAGCAAATTGTGGATAATGGGTTTCTGTAAAATTAGTATGATGTGTTTCAGGATACTTAAACTTTTTAAATTTCCAATCTTCAAGGTTCATTGCAGTGTTTTGAAAATCTGCAAGTCCAAAAACTGTGTACCAAGGCTCATCATTTTCTCTATAAAAATTTGAAAACTTTACCCCAAGCTTGAATATGGCTTCAGTGCCACGCATAAAATCTTTAATATCAATGCCCAAATGGTATAACCATGGCATAATTTCATTAGTTGTGCTTTCGCCTACGCTAATATTTGGAATGGAAGGGCTTTCAACAACTGTTATATTTTTGTTAGGCAAATCGTGAATTAAGGTAGATGCAGTCATCCAGCCAGCGGACCCGCCACCTAATATAACTATGTTTTGAGGACTTTTCATTTTTTCTTTCTGATATAAGATTATAATATTATACCAAAAGGGGTAGAATTTGTCTACCCCTTTCAAATATTTTATTTACTTAGTTAGCTGTGGCTGACGGAAACGCTTAGCCAATGCGTTGTACTTAGCAATAAGTGCTGCATACTTTGCCTTATCAGTAGCATGTGATGCCTTTTCTGCAATCAACGCTGCTTGTACAGTATTGAATGAAGACTGAATTGATGCTGTTGAAGTATCAGAAGCAGTCTTATTTGATGCAATAGTTGCATTTGCAGTAGCAAGCTGTGATTGCAATGATGCGATTGTATTGCTAAGTCCTGCAACCTGAGCTTGCAATGCTGAGATTGAAGCGTTAAGATCTGATACAACAAATGATGCAGAGATAGCCTTAACTGGTGCTGGCAATCCTGTGACTGCTGAACCAATTGAAGTATCTGTTGCAACAACTGTTACTGTACCTGCAGATACTGCAGCCAATGTAGCAGACTTTGAACCCAATGTGAGTGTGTTATCTGCAAGTACGTTTGCTGCTGTAGATGTTACTAGGGACTTGGTAACAGTAAGATCAGAGAATGTTGCTCCAATTAAAGTAACTGATACGGTTTCTCCACCAACTGCGTTACCAAAAACGTCTGTTGCTGAAACAGAAATTGTTGGAGCAGTGTTAATTGCTGACGATGCTGGTACTGAAACTGCAACATTTGATGCTGCTCCCGCTGTACCTTGAATGTAAACAATTGTTGAATATGCACCATTTGTAATGGTTACAGAGCCAACTGATGTGCTTGTTGTATAAGCATACTCTGTTACTGCTGTGCCTTGTGAGGTTACAGAAGCAGATGTAGAACCTGATTCAGTTGTAACTGGAGCAGGTGTTGTGTTAAGTGATGATACAAGCTTTACAGAACCTGATGCAGTAAATGTTACTACAGTGTTGGTATCTGCTGTTGCTGCAAGAGCAACCGAATGACCTGAATCAATTACGTTAGAGGCAGGTACTGCTACGGTTGCTGGTGCTGCAGAAGTTGTTGTGTTTGCTGATCCAGCAACTGTTACCGCAAGCGGTGCAGCATGTGCTGAAGCAGAGATGCCTACGATTGCAAGAGCTGCAGCGGTTGCAAGAGCGATCTTCTTATTTGTCTTCATAGTTTCCTATTCTTGTTAGTATCCCTGTACAGGATAATGGTCACGAAAATGACCAATGCTTTATTATACATTATCTATTCTTTTTTTGTCAACTTGGTTTGCTTCTGTTGCCTTACTATTTGAAAAGGACCAGAAGTATAAATATCGTTGGTAGCAGCAATTTCAAGAGCTTTTTCTACCGTCGCACCTGCATACAACGCACCAATAGCGAATTGAGAACCATTTCCTACACCGTATATACCGTCGCTATTCAGCAATACGCTAAAGTCATTTCCTATATCAAAGACTTCTCCGTCAAATGAAAATAACATACTAAACCCAGAGTCTTTATCGTCTTTATCTTCTTTCCATCCATTTTCTTCTAAGCACTCACGCATTGCTGGAATAAATTTGGTAATCATAAATTTGTAAAGATTGTCTCTTTCTTTAACCGCTGGAACTGGAGGAACAAAAACATGCTGCAATATGTCGCAAGGGGTAGAGTCACCGCTACCAGCAATTAACCAGCCATTATTCTTAGTAATCTTTTCCATTTTTGGATGGCGATTTGGACGTGACCCATCAGAAACTTGAGCATCAGCACCCATAGTTACATTGCCGTTTTTACATACTGCAACAATAGTTGTCATTTACCCAGCTCCTCCAAAATTGCTTCAGCAGTACGTGATTCAATACGGTCAACAATTTCTCCCTGCCTCATGGTAAAAATTTGAGGAATACTTTTGATTCCATAATATTCTACAGTAGACGAGTCAATCTTGTCAACATCTACCAAATAATAGTTAGTTTCAGGATCAATTACTGAAACCTTGCCATAATGTGGCTTTAATTGTTTACAGGGATTGCACCAATCTGCTGTAAAATAAACTACACATTCATCTTCAGCAATAAATTCATTTACGTCATTTGTGATCTTAAGCAATTAATTCCTCCGCAGTTATGGTTTTACCCACATATCGGCGTTTTGTGATGTAGTCCTTGACATGTTCGGGGCCCTTTTGCCGTCCTCCTAAAATGATAACCCATCTAGGCTCAAATTGGGAATCCACGCATGTTTGACACATATAAAGGGTGGTGCCCTTTAAAATTTCTGACTGAAATGGCCCCAGCTCGTTCTTGTTTTTACCGCAAGAATAGCAAATCATTCATTTTCCCCTTCATTGACATATCCAATACCGATCTCATCCACCTCTATAAACTCATCATTAGGAATTTCTATTAAATAACTAATTCCCATATCAAAGTATTCAATAAGAGATGCATAAGCCCCATGAGACTTTACTGTTCCATATATGCCATCTTCTGGCAAATATACATAGGTAACAGAAAGCTCAACGCTGTCCTCTTCGTTTTCTTGCTTGCTCATCAGTATACTTCATCCCTTCTATTTCGCATGGTGTACCGTAAGACATAATTAATTGACGAACAGTTAGTAAATAATCCATTAAGGCCATTCTATCTGTTTCGTTATACTCCATGACATTACTCTCATATACAGTTAATGCAAGATAGTTTGGTCTTGCTCTAACGTCCATGACTAGGCCACGTACTGGACATTTAATATCCCGCACCTTTTTAGCCATATCAACTGTATATCTAATTTTTGGCATGAAGTTTCTTTAACCTTTTCCATGTCTCTGGATCTTTGTGCTCATTGTGTTGTTTATCTGGTCTGCCAAGATCCATAAATACCCCGCCCCAAACACCTTTTTCTTTATTCTTAACACCCTCGGAATGACATTTCTTAATTACTGGACAATGTAGACATACTTGATCTACTTGTTTGGCAAGCTCTTTGTCAGACTCATAGTCATCATAAAACCAATTAATTGACATATTGTTACAAGCAGCAAAATGATACCATTTAATATCTAGTGGATCAATGCCAAGATTATTGATTATATCTGGCATACTTGTCACTAATTTCCCAAGTACCGTTATCCTTTAGCTTATAGCGTAAAATATAACCCCACTTGTTGTCCCTCAACATGCCGTTTTTTTGCATGTAACCATTATCATTTCGGGTCCACTTAACAATTGTGTAACCATCCCAAAAAAACCCAAACTTTTTGTTTTTTTCAACAAATGAATGCGCTTGATTGTAATCTAAAACAAAATTAGCCATTATTTTGTGCCAACTTCTTTCCTAGTAGTTGTCTCCAGTTAACAAAGAAATACTTTTCTCCGTCTTCTTCAATTTCTGTTGCATGATTTGGTGAGTAAATTACAGTGTCACCTAAATCTAACGGTATGTCGTAGTGATTACCTGATGGGTCGTGGTCTCCATCGCCTTTGGCAACAACAATCCCCCGCTTTGTAACTTCATCTTGAATGGTTGCTGCTAAAACAATTCCAGATTTAGTAGTCTTTTCTCCATCCTCAATTTCTTTAATAATAATCATTGGGCCCAATGGGATAATATTTATCATAGGAAAATTAATCCTCTCATTCCTAGTAGTTTATTCATAATTCCTTGCGGTACAGATTGTGGATACTCATTTTGATTTAACATTAAATTAATTGTATTTTGAGTATTAGTAATTGCTTGTTGCAATTGAGTTCCTGTTAATCCCGAATCAATCGGTATTGGATTCTTAGTAATATTATAAGGTACAGGATCGCTACTTCCTAGCGTTAGGCATTCAACATTAAGTGAATTTGCAATATCAGTGCAATCAACAGTCGCCGTTTCTACTGGCGTAGTTGTTTCAGTTTGTGTAATAATTGGTTGAGATTCAGTTACAATTGGCTGTGGTGTAAAAACTGGTTGTGGAGGTGCAACAAAAGTCCTGACTAATGCAATAGGAGCAGCAGGTGCTGCAACAGTAATTGATGCTACAGGCGCACCAGCATTAGTTGAGGGTGAAGCTGTTTGTGTTACAGTAAATGTATTTGTATTTTGAGAGTAATTAACAGTTTGATTTTGTTGAGTAAGTAATCCACCAGAAATTCCAGAAGATTGCAAAACTAACTTATTACCATCTGGAGCAATACCGCCCCAAGAACCTCCAGCACCGCATACTGATGCTGTGCAAGAGATAATATTAGTTACATTTCCGTTTGCATCTACTGATGCATATGTGTCTGCGTATGCGACTGATGTTGATGATGCCAAAATAAGAGTTGTAATTAACAACGCTTTTTTCATTTATTTCCTTTGTTAGTAGGGATGGTTAATATATTGTATCACTATATGTGTTTATGTGTCAAGCTGTTTTTACTAATTGTTTTCTTGAATTATATCTAAAGGTGTGGGTGCTGTCAACAATGCGTCACACAAAGCACACTCAGCATCTAGATTATATATCCCAATCTCGTAATCTTCTGGATCAAATTGTACAATAATCTTTATTAGTTTTGAGCCACATGCTGGGCACATTGCCGTAGGAATGCCTCTAAAATCCACGATTATTCCTTAAAATATCTATATGGAATTCCATATGATTCTAAGATTTTGATGCAAGAATAGTTTCTTGAAGATTCACCAAAAATTAATGCAATACTTGCACCTGATTCAATCATAGTTACATCAGAAAAAGATGAAAAATCTCTAACTATTTCTTCTTTGATTTTATAACCTTTTTGTCTAAGGAACTTCTCTGTTTTACCTATGTATTCGGTTACCATGTTTTCTGCACCCCGCATACCCTTATGAACAAAAACAAATTCTTTGTCGTCAGGATAATGGTATTTATTATCTTCAATTAATAAAGTTATTTGACGAATTAAATCGTTATAATCCGTCCAATCTTTACTTCCAAAAACTAATGCTCTCATGGTTTCCTTTCTGAAATACATAAGGACGGGGGAAACCGTCCTTATGCAAATATATACGTATATATTTATTACTTACGTGGTGCGAATGCTCCACCCCAAAGTGACTTCTTAACTTCCTTTGGCTCTTCTTTATCAGCTACGGTTTCATCCTTAGCTTCTGCCTTGTTAAGATCTTCTTCGGTGACTTCATCTGAAGATGCAGCCTTGTTTACATCTGTAGAATCTCCCCAGCACTCGTGCATTACTGCATTTCCGCAATCTGGGCAAGTCATTCCTGACTTATAAATTCCTGCGCCATTTGTTGCAACTTGCTCTGGGAGCTTGTCGTCATTTGGTGCATCTGAAACTGAAACATCACCCTCTGGGCGAGTTGCTTGATCAACTAGATCAGTTGATGCTGGTTGAGTAGCATTTGGTAGATCCTTGGTTACAGCGATGTTACCTTTTGGATCTGGCTCTGTTGTTTGATCTGACATTGTGGTTCCTCCAATCGTATAGTCTCCAGGGTTGTTATTAACGTTTGTGTTAAAGTTACCTCTGGTGTAATTTTCTACGGTTCTTTCATCCCGCTCTTGGTCTACTGAAGAAGATGTGCCAATTGCTTTAAGAAAAGCATCTTTAACATCATCAATAAACTTAGTAACCTTCCAATCCTCTGGGAGAACATTTGTTGCTTCCAAAGCCTTTGCTCTAGCAATTATGTGCGCCTTTGCTTTTGCATAATTTGCTGAACGTCCGATTGATTGAATGGCATTGTGTAAATCTGTGACATTTTCAATTGGAAAAGAACCATCTGGTAGAGCGTGACCTGCTGCTGCCAATTGTTTGCGCTTTTCTTCTGAAAATTCTCTTTTAAATACAAGATCCATTTACTTTGACCCTACCTCTGTTGTAGTGATATTTCCTCCAGCGTAGCGTGGAGTGGTCATTGAAACATCACTTCCCGTGAAAGGGGATCCGACATTCATAGTACCAGCATTGTTCACGCCGAGATCTGTCTTTGCATCTGTGCGAAGACCTGCCTCAGGACCTGCTTGCTCTGTAACTGGTGTTGCTGCAGCGGGTTGTTGTGTACCGCCTTCTTTACCTTGTTGGTTGTTATCCATATTAAATCACCACCTTATTTTCATTGTACGTTAAAAATCTGTTTCATCAAAATCATTCATATCAAAGCCTTCAGCTTGCAAAGCACGCTTACCATCTTCGGATATAGTCATCTGTGCGTTTAGATTTTCATCATAAGATACTTCAATCAAACCTTTTAAATATAAATCAATTAAAACCTGATCCATATCGTCTTGCATAACTTGATATAATTCTGGCATTACTTCTTCCAAAACATCCATATCAAATCTGTAAATTGTTTCGCCATCTTCATCAATTCCATCAAAAAATGCTGCACCTTCTGAGACAAGGTACTCCATTATTTCTATATGATCTTCATCAGATGGGTCGTATTCCAATTTACCACTTCCTCGCTACTATTATACCTTAATTGCGCCCCTGGCAGGAATTGAACCTGCGACACATGGCTTAGAAGTCCATTGTTCTATCCACTGAACTACAGGGGCAAACACAAAAGGTACTATTTCTAGTACCTTTAATGCGGATAAGCTTTGACTGCTGTATTACATTATAGTAGGCTTTAGAGTTGATGTCAACTGCCATTGCCAAAATTTATGTGCTTCTTGTCTGCCAGCGATAAAATTGCAAATTCCTTGTTCATCTAATTCATTTGATACGTCGTATGTTTTTTTAAGTTGAGCCATTACTACTACATTTGTATTAATTAATTCCTGAATCATTTGCCGAGCATTTAAATCTTCTGAATCATTAATTTCCAAACTAGGGCTAAGCTCTGTCCATGACTTTAAACCAAATGGAGTTTTTGCGCCCATTTTACGGATATTTTCTGCTATAGGATCAATAGACTCATATAAATCTTCATAAATCTTTAAGAAAAACTTGTGATATTGTGGGAATCCCGCACCTTCTACGTTCCAGTGATAGCCGTGTGCTTGCACATAATGCTTCACAACCATTGATTTTAAAACTTTTAATTCATTAATTAAATCTTCATTTGTTGCCATTTTTATCACCCTTTATATCTTCATCTATGTGACGTAGCATTTCTACTATAATCTCGTCATCTTGTTTATTTGGATCATTATGTGTGTACAAAGCTTGAACTGTCTTTTTATCCTCAAGTCTTTGGCTACCCTCACCCATCATAATTAAAAGCATTGCAATTGGAATAAGTAGACCTGTTGGAACATTTGTCCAATATTTCATGGCATTTAAACTAATTGCAGAAACATAGCCAGACAATCTTGCTGGGTATTTCTGTATATAAAAAGCTAAATTTTGCCAAAAATTCTTCATATAACTAATTATACATCAAGATGAGCAGTTTTGAAAAAGACATGCTCAGGTCTTTGTCCTGCGACTCCCCGATGAAAGGGTGCAGTGACATTATTATATATTATTGTTTACTTGATGCGAATTGTCTTAGGCTTTTGATCTTCTGGAATTTCCCGTTCAATTTTAACGGAAAGAAGTCCATTTTCAAGAGACGCAGACTTTACAACCATATATTCACCAAGCGTGAAGGTTTGTGTGAAATTGCGTCCTGCAATTCCTTTATGTAGGAATTCAGACTTTTCATCATTTTCACGATCACTCTTAATAATTAATGTATCTTTATCTACAGTAATATCAAGATCTTCACGATCATATCCAGCAACCGCTAGTTCAACAACGTAATTGTCTTCGTCAATCTTCTTGACGTTATATGGGGGGAATGAAGATGTTGTTGTTTTATTTACATTCCAGCGATGGAACTGTGAATCAAATCCCAAGAAAAATGGATCACTGAACCATGTTTCCAAAGTTGTAAAGGGATTTGTTGATGCGATGTTATAGTTGTATGTATTGTTTCTTAGATGTGTCATTATACTTAGCTCCTTTTCAGCAAGTTAGTTAGATTGGCACTCCCTGACGGCGAGTGCTAAATATATTATATCAGTTTCCTATAGCTTTGTAAAGTGAAAAATCTAGTTTTTGAAAGTCTTGAGATCTGGTCCAAAATGCTGTATTAACATATCTTGTTCCAGATGTGATCTGTGTCACACCATGTGGGTTATAGATATTCCCGCTAAAAATAGCTAACATACCTGGCTTTGGCTTAATTGTAAAGTTATTGTGAGTTGGAAAATATAATTCCCCGCCTTCAAAATCATCATTAAGGTATAGCATGCTTGTATAATGCTTTGTTGTAAACTTGCTCTTCCACAAAGATTCATCAGATTCTTTAAAATAAGTTAAATCAACATCTGGTGCAACTTTTGTACGATCAAAATCTGGGTCTATATAATCTATATGCGGTTTTTGTTGAAATGGATGATACCATCTTACAACTTCCCAGCATTCCAACAAGGTGTCTTGATTTCCTATATTAAAAAAATCTTTAACTTGCTCTCTTGCTTTTACATTAATTTTGTGAGTAACATCAACTAATTCTTTTTCTTTTCCTTGAAAAGCAAACCCAGTTAAATCTATTCTTCTGTTATCCCACTGAGCAGATTGTCTTAAAAAATGCTCTTCTTCTATAAAATCTTCCCTCTTGGCATTACCATGTGACCAGGAATTTGTTCTATTTGCGTATTCAATAATCCAATCACATGTTTCTTTATCTATAAAGTCTTCAACAATTCTTGCTACTGGAGAATTGTAATCTGTTACCTTCATTTATTGATTGCTTCTTCCTCTTGAATCGCTATGATTTCCATAGCCTACAGATGGCTTACCATCATTTTGTGGCGGTGTATTGTAAGTTGATTGCCATGATGGCATAACTTTTTCATTTCCCATTACTGGAGCAAAGGAACCATTCCAAACGCTAAGTCTTCCAATTCCTTCTTGTTCATCTTGTTTTGTTTGACCATTTACATCATCTTTCTTAACGGGAATACAGTTGGGAACTGTTTTACCATTTTCGTTTTCTTTTGTACCAGCGTATGCGTAGCCATCCCAACATGGTCCTTGCCCCTTATCTAAACAGTAGTTACACTTTTGTGTATCTGAAATATAATGATGATCGTTACCTAGATCATCGCAACCGCATGTCATGCATTTGCGAACATAAGTTTTTTGTAATTTAACTGGAGAAAAAACACCATCCCATGATGCTTCGCCTTTTTCAACTTTGTTAGCTCTTTCTACAATAGCACGTGACCAAGAATACCCTGCGTCCCCGCCCCATGCATACCACATAACTTTACCGTGAGATGGTTTATCCCAGTCTTTACCTTGCTTATCAACTTCATGACGAGAAAAAAATGAATACATGCGTTTTACAGTATCAAGAGATAATGATGTTCCATTTACAATTTGGTGCGCACGAGTCCAGCCAACATTAGTTCCTGCACCATTTGCTTTTCCTTCTTCTTTCCATTTGATTGCTTTTGCTGCTGCAGATTTCATTCCTGCAGTTGGCTTATAGCCACCTTCAGCTTTATTAACAACTGGTTCCGTAACTGCAAGTGCTGCAAGTGCATCTTCAGCATCTGCACGATTGATATAGCATCCTATTGTTTGACCAGAACCAACTTTACTAACAGAGTATCCATGCTGGCAATCTGAGGTATTAAATACAATTTCCCAACCGACTCCGCCACTAATACGGCCAGAGTTTGCTGATGAGTCACCAGCTATTCCTACATTTTTATTAACATCTTTAACATTAGCATATAAAGCAGCAAGTTGTGCTTGTGCTTTCTTTTTAGAAGGATGAGTTCCTACAACTTTACCAGTATTTGTTGCAATAACTGCATACTGATCTCCGACTTGCTTAATGTTATATGGCATATTTATCCTACGTTATAAATTGTTAGATTAGCACTTGGTGATGCTGGTCTTGTTGGATTTGTTCCTGCTGCTGTAGCCAATAATGACATTCCCGCTGCACCTGACCACCAATGAAATTGAATATAATCTCCTGCATTAACAATAATTGGTGATTCAATATTTGCCAATACCTGTGAACCTTGAGCACTTGTAGTTGTAAATGTAAAAGAAGATGATGGTACCTGTACACCATTTTTAGAATACCAAGTTGTAATATTATAATTAGATGCTCCACCAGTAAAGTCAAATTGACCTAAAAAGTTAAGGTTGTATGTTCCTGGAACTTGAAAGGTAATCTTTGTAGCATCTGTACCGCTAATTGACATACCTTTTGAAAGATTTGTTGTATCCCAAGTTATAACGTTATCTGTTGTTGTACCGCCAGATGACATACTTGTTGAACGTGCAAAGTTTCCGTAATAAAGAATTTGAGCGGGAACTGTTGAAACTTTAATGCTCATATTAAACCTCTGCTGCTAATACTGCGACGTTTGGAGTTCCAGATGCTGCAATAGCATAAAGTTGATCGGAAGCAAGAAGATCTACTGTGTATGTTTGACCTGCTAAAAGAGCAAAACCATAAGATGATGTAGTAACTAAAGAAGATCCTAGATATACAGTAATTACTGGGTCTAAATTTTGAACAGAAAGTGAAACTCTGCTTTCATATACAGTTTCATTTGCTGATGGAATACTTACTAATGTTGCTGTAGAAGCATTAAGAGCTACTACTTGGTGTGTTATTGCCATTTGTTACCTCCGTGTTTTTTGTATCTTTACCAATTATATCATTTATCTTGCGAGATTTCATTTTCTTTGGATTAGGTATTACCTCTGCTGCGGGTAAAGTTCCCGCCTTTCTAAACCTAAGAGATTCCCAGAGAGCATGAGGTAGGGTATGCACCCCGTAGTGTGTTCTGTGATGATTTGTACACAAAGTTTCAAGATTGCCTGGACTTTCCAGCCATTGTTGAAATTCATCATCATCTTTAAAATTTAAACCAAAATAAGCTTCAATTTTTTCTTGATCTGCATTTGGTAGTTGTGAAAATTCTACATGCGTATGATGTAATTCTATTTGACCGCCACATAAATCATCATTGATGTTGCACTTCCAAAGTCCAGCTTCCTTGATCTTCTTTTTAGCAGCCACAAAATATTTATAATTTGGGTCATGCTCTCGTGGATCATGCTCGGGTATATGTGCTAAAATATGAAATTCCATATTTACATCATGTGCATCTGTCATAATAGTTAATTATACATTATTTGAGCGAATAGCGGGAATCAAACCCGCGCATTAACCTTGGCAAGGTTACGCACTATCACTATGCAATATTCGCAGGGGCTATATACGGATTCCAGCACATTGAATGGCTGCCCTAAGAAGTCTCCCACTCACAGAACTCTGGTCACGGGTTACTTGGTTATTCGTAACTATATCCATACCTAAGGTGTGCCGTATATAGCCTTGTGCTTCATGTAAGACTTGAACTTACAACATCATGATCCTAAGTCATGTGCCTCTACCAATTGGGCCAATGAAGCTTCTGCTTCCCGTCATGGATTCGGACCACGATTCTCGGCTCCAAAGGCCGATGTCCTGCCAATTGGACGAACGGGAAATAGTGTGGGATGTCAGACTTGAACTGACGATTACCGAATTATGAGTTCGGGGCTTTGACCAACTAAGCTAATCCCACTTTGGGTTTAGTTAGCAGATCCTATTAATTTGCTTTGGATTATTTTTGCTCTTTCATCAATTACTTCGTAAGCAAATGGCTTAATTGCCTCTTCATTTTTAGCATAATGATGACCACAGAACATCAACTCTCCAGTAACACCTTTAACTAAAACAAGTGCTTGAGCTGAGCAACTATCACAACGATCAGCAATTTTAAGAACATATTCTTCTTTAATTACTTCTTCTGTTTTCTCTGCCATCATGTTCATAATTATACTCTCTTCACTAGTTAGTTAATAATTGATCGCTGGGGTGGTAGGACTCGGACCTACGACATTCCGATTAACAGTCGGACGCTCTGCCAGCTGAGCTACACCCCAATGTTTTATCTATACTTTTTCATATCCAAAATATCTTGAGGTGTTTCAATCATTCTGCGTTGTGCCTCAAATTTTCCCAACTCTACGATTTCCTGAGCAACTGTTGCCATCATATCGTAAAGTCCTGCTGCATACCGCTTATGCTTTACTGGTGCTGCTTCAATTTCATCTTTCATGTTAACTACTGATTGTGTAAAATACTCGCACAATTGTGTCAAACTTATATAAATATCTTTATCATCTTCAATGGTCTTAATTGTGCCATCTGCTAACATTTTTATCCTTTGTTTGTTGTTGATGTTATTCTACTATAGAATTCTCATGCTGTCAACACGTAATTCATCTTCATCGTCATCAAGTCCCATAAATTCCCGCAAACTTTTTGGCATTTCTTTTTTGTCAGGCATTCTAATTGTATTATTTTTATTTAATCTAGCATCTGATTGTTTTCTTAGCTCTTCTAATTCTGATGCAAATACGCCAGAATAAGTATAGATCTCTACTTCTTTATCAGCGTCTGGGGGAGTTAACGATATAGCATTATATACTGAACCACAAACTGCGTCAGACAAGTCCTTAGAACCTTTTCTGGGGTGGTCTACACGATCTTTTACTATACGCAATTGAAGCAATTCATCAATAAGCAATTGAATTTTTGGACCATGTAATCTTTCTTCAGTTAAAGTAAGAGACATATCTTCGTAATGTTTTTTTGCTACTGAAAGAATTTCTGTTTTAATCCCATGAACGCCAAGCTGTTGCATCATGTCATGAGAATTCCATCTGTCAAATGTTACTAACTTAAGGTTAAATCCTTTTTCTCTAACACTTGTAATATAATCTTTAACTTCTGTAAAATCAACAGATTTTGAAGCTGTAGGTGTCCAATATCTTACTGCATCTACAACAACTCTAGGGGCTGCTTCTTTATACTGTTCACCAATTTTCATTGTCACCCAGCCCTCAACGTGAGCTAAAGCTACTGCACAATGGTCATGCTTTTGAGCAAGGTCAACGTGCATAAAATATGTTTTTTCTGGATCTGGTTTAAAATCATCGTCAAACCTGCCATATGAATCTACATTTAATTTAGGATTACTAAATGCTTTTTCAATTACCAATCTGCTTTTAAAGAACGCATCAGTAGCATCTGGTGGCATGCAGGCAAAACGAGAAAGAGCATCTGTTGGATCTGTATAAAAGTCAATAGTAAAATCTTCAATTTTACGTGTTGGATTAATTTCCCAAGTAGGTCTTTTTAAAGCATACATTCGTGGGACTTTGTATGAAATAATATGGTCTTCTTCCCATTCAATTTCAAATTCATTGCCCTCAGTATTATCTGGAAGATCTGGGTCTACTTTAAACCTATGATGCCTAAGAACCACTTCTTTTTCGGCTACCGCTTCATTATATTTTTGCTGGATATAGTCGTTTTTAAAACGTGGGAATGAAAGCAAAATAACTTTACCAAAATCTGGGAAACGTGAGTTTACAGATGCACGATACATCTTATAAATTGATGATGCAGTTTTTGCTTGTTCATGCCCAGTAGTTGACTCAAGTTCAAAACCTGAAATCTCATCAAGAATAATTACAAGAACGTTATATCCTTCCCAAGCTTCTCTTTCTGAGTGACCTGAGTGAACAGTAACTGATTTATCAAACTCAACCATGTTGGCCTTAGCAACATATTTCCCTTGAAACCATGGGGATTTTTCAATACGCTGATTAAATCCTTTAAAGAATACTCGGTTAGCCTGAACGGCGTTAATAGCAATGTTAATAATATCAATAGCATCGCCTGGTGGCTTACCAAAATAAACTGCTGGGTCTGCTAGACAAAGCAGCAAATAAACCATATAGGCACAAGCAATTGTAGATGTATAGTCTTTTCCAGAACCCTTACCCAACTGCAAAATAACTTCGTTACATGTTTGCTTAAATATTTTGGTGCCTTCATCTTCACCATAAATACGTATTAATGTATCTTTTTTATAAATTTGAGTCATCGCACGAATCATGGTGTATTGATAATCAGAAAGTGGTGGTAAGCCTAAATAAGCTTTATCTGTAACAAATTGCTCAAGTGATACTGGAGTTTCTGAAAATTCATCTCCAGTCAAAGCATCTAAAAATACGTTAAAATCATTCATTTACAACTACGGCCTCAACTTGACCCGTAACTTGTGACAATCTTCTTGAAACTTCCCACTTGCAATGATCACAGTTAGCTGTAACTTCTTTAAGTATATTTACAAGGATTTCTTGTTTTCTTTCTGAATCTAAAATCTGGTCTGTGATGTCATTGTTTTCAAGAACCCCTGCTTTATTTAACATATCAATGCGTTTTGCTTCAATATCAGCAATTAATTTAAGAGATTGTGCTTTGACATTAAGTGCATCTTGCATGTCTGCTTGTTCTACCGTGCGCCATGCCTCTTTAATAAGCATATTGTAATGTTCATCTGCTCCCGCCAAAGCTTCTTTGGCACGGGCTTTAATTGCATTATTGTCTTGAACAAGTTCTTTCCAAGTTGTTATGTGATTATCAACTTGAACTCGGGTAAGCTCTAGGGTTTTAGCAATCTGTGCTGGTGTGCTGCCCTTAAGTAGTTCTTCAACTACCTTATTCATTTGATCAAACTTGCCTGCAACCTCTAGTTCATTATCCATTATCTGTTTTATAAAACCCTGATCCCTTAAATTGAATTCCTGCTGGCGTATAAACTCTTGCCATCTTATAACCACAATTAGGGCATGGAGGAAAAACCTCTTCATCATTAAATCCACGAGTAATTTCTTTTGAGGTTTCACATTCTATACAGTTGTATTCATAAACTGGCATACTTAATTATACTCCTTGAGATCTGTTTTTGTCAACCGCAATTTTAAGTAAGATTAAATAACCAATCAAATCATCAATGTCGTTATCTCCAGCAAAACCTTGATTATTTTTTACACGATTTAATTTATCATCAATTCTTACTTTCAACTGTTCAATATTGTCAGATTGTGCAAATATTCTGTTTGGCGATAAAGCTGAATCTCCATATGAAATGTTTTTTTCTATAAGAAGTTGTGCAATTTCGTGGCAGGCATCCCAAATTCTTTTGCCAGAAGGGGCACTGGTTGAGTGTAAATATAAATCATTACAACTAAATTGGCTAACATCTTGAAATACTGGTTTAAGCATTACATTAACCTTTCTGACCAAGTTTTAGGAGTTTTTTCTGTAACAAACTCAAGTGGCAAATGATAATCAAATGGCTTTGTACCCTTTATTTTAATCCATTCTACCAATTCTGTCAAGCCCTCATCAAGAGTTTTAGATGTTTTATAATTTAATAATTGTCTTGCTTTATCTGCAGAACAATTAGCATGTTTTACTTCTTGGGGTCTGCCTGGCATATACTTAATATTAAGATCAAATCCAATAATTTTAGCTAATTTTTGAGCCAATTCATTGATTGTAATAAATTCTTCGTCTGGTCCAATATTAACAACTTGACCATCAACTACATCTGATTCACATGCAATCATTAATGGATTTGCTACATCTTCCCAAAAAGAAAAACAACGCATTTGATTTCCATCTCCATAAACTATAGGCTGTTCACCTTTAAGCATACGGTTAATCATAATTGATGCTACATTTCTAAATGGGTCGTCATATTTTTGACGTGGGCCAATAATATTATGAGGAACAAGAATAACATATTTCATTCCGTGTGTTTCACAAATGTTTTTAATTAAAAGCTCTGCCCCATATTTTGCAATGCCGTAAGGATCTTGAGGTTTTGGAATCATGTCTTCTGTAAATGGAACTGTATCTTGTGTGCCGTATCTAGCCATTGATGACATATGAACAAATTTCTTAACCCCGCCCCTAATAGATGCTGAAAGAGCAACTGTTGTAATGTGTGAGGTGTTGCGAGTTACAAGTGCAGGACTAAACACTGATAAGCCTTCGTAAGCAGTGCATGCTGTATGAACAACTAAATCTATTCCTTTAAAATGTTCTTTAACGGAATCAAAATCTCCAAGATCTTTTGAATAAAATTCAACACCAGTGGGTACATTTTCATAATAACCGCCAATTAAATTATCAATACCAACCACAGAATGTCCACGTTTTAAAAACTCATCAGCCAAATGGCTACCCATAAATCCAGCAACGCCTGTGATTAAAACCTTCATGTTATCCTCTTAACCATTCATTTTCACGTCTTCTTGTAAGATCCCAGCCTTTAACTGTATAATCGCCTGATCTTTTCTTTTCTCTGTAATATTCTCCATTTTTATTAAATGTTTCATGATTTCTATTCATTAATTTTGCATCGCTTTTAATTGTTTGTGAGCCACCGTGATCATCAACTTGTATTCCTGGACAAATAATACTGTCAGATAATCCTGATAATACCATCCTGTCATCATAATCGTTATCTTCAAAATAGGCTGGATAAATATATTCATCAAACAAACCAACTTTTGCCACTATGTTTTCTCCAATAGAAAAACAACTATAGTGTGCGTTGCTTTTTACAAACTTATTGGGGGAACTAAACGAATGCATCTTTTCTAATTCACCAGATCTAAAACTTGTATCTGCAGAAGAAATAAGCCAATAAGGAACATGGGGGTAAAGCTTAATGCCTAAATTCCATGAGCCTGCTATCCCTTGATTTGAAGGAAGATTTAAAACTCTAAAGTTTAAATCAAATCTTTTAGGCACGTATTCTTCAATTCCATTATTAATAATTAATATCTCATTAATTGGATAATCAATTTCTTCAAGAGATTCATCAAGCAAATCATATCTGTTTAAAACAGGAATAATTAATACTGGTACCACTACTTAGTCCACTTTCTAGGTTTCTTAATCAATTCAAATCTTTCTAAAGCCCGCTGAATTGTCATATGAGAGCATTTTGCTTCCATAGCCATATCCAAAACACTTTTCTTTTCAACTACGTATCTTTTGTATACCCAGTCTTTATTTTCCCAAGGTTTAAAATTTTTAGCCATTATACCTCCTCACACGATTTCGTTGATTGCATACCAGGCGATCCCCGCAGCATCTGCAACATTGTCGGATTCAGTCTGGATGCCAAGCGTTCGCACAAAATCAATAGTACGCTGCTTTCTGCGTTCTCTGATTTTTCCTTTGATCCAGTTGTCGGATTTGTTTGGAAATTCAAGTTTGATAGCCTCTTTTTCAGCCTTAGTGTAGTTCTTGTTTCCAAGATATGATTGCCAAGTTATTGGATGAACTTCAACAACTTCCATATTATCACTAAGTAACTCTCCCATTATAGCACCAAATACGTAAGCCATCTTCATTCCCGTTGCTACGGATTTGACTGAAATAGCTGCTTCAATTACAACAAAATCTGCATCAAGTTCTTTTTTAAAAGATTTAATTTTTCTTTTGGCATCAAGAATTCTTTCGTATACGTCTGAGCCTTCAAAATTAATTTCTCCCCATTTAACAGCTTTATCATGATGCATAAGGCAAAATGCAAGACTATTTGTACTTGCATCAATACCCAATACTTTGTTAGATTTTGGTTTAACTAATTTTGCCAGAGACACTTTGTACCATTCTTAAAAGTTCTTGACGTTCTTTTTCTTTTTCTTCTCCTACGCATTTATCACAAATATTTGTAGTATTGTATCTACTTAAAACAACATTGCAATTTTTATTTTTACAAATTCTTTTTGCTCCTGCAAGCCTAGCTTTTTTTTCGTAATATGCTTGTTTTAATTTTTCATTTGTTGCGATTCTACAACACTCATCAGAACAATATTTTTGATTATGTGTTTTAGGAGTAAAATTTATACCGCTTGTACATTTTTTATAAGCACATTTCATTTTTCAAGTACCAAAGGTTCAATATAAACATCGCCTTCTTCTGCTTTCATATCTTTCCAACACACTGTTTTTACAGGACAACCTTTACATGCCCACTGCGATTTTGTAAAAGTCCTCTCTGGCAAAGTACCTGCTTCATAAGCAGCATAAACTTTACGCATCCAATCCCAAACGTCATTAATAAGCTTTGTATTACGCTCATCCATATTAATTGGAATAATTAAAAAGCTGTTATCATTTTTGTTTTCATAAAAGAAAAATCCTTGATCTGCACCACGGATCTTCATGTATGTTAAAAGCTGTACTTTATGATAAGGGAGACCTTGCATTTCTGCTTGTCTAATTGCAAATACTTCTTCTTTAGCAGACTTGATTTCTCCTACTACTTCTTTTCCATTCCATTCAATAAATGTGTCTGCAAAGCCTCGAATTGGTGGATCATCATGGGTAACTTCTGTTTCATTTGCTCTGAAGACTGATGTCTTAGCAAGGACTTTCTGAATGCGTTCATGAACATACGTACCGTTATCCATATTAACGACACCCATAGCATCGGTTTCATTTTCAAACTCAGCACCAGTAAAAGCAATGAACCAATATCTAGGGCAGTTACCATTACCATAGCCAATACTACTAGGACTAAAAGTTTTCTTTTGAGTAAATTCATTTGGTCTCTTTCCAGCTAAAACAGCTTCTTCATACATATTTGCAAAAGCAATTGGATCAA
>TBL_comb48_EPIDRAFT_1000648_pt1 | contig 26770 bp, 24 predicted proteins | sample TroBogEpilimnion_37_FD_10681 | JGI IMG/M metagenome (IMG submission 10681) | reverse complement strand
CTTTGTGAGGACTACGCCATCAAAGCCAACTCCCTCTTGAAATGCTTGTGCAGTTCGCACCGCATCTTGACCGACCATCGCATCCACAACAAAGAGGACTTCATCTGGATTGACCGCCTCGCGAATCTTTACCGCCTGTTGCATCAACTCTTGATCAACACCCAACCGACCAGCGGTATCAACAATGACAATGTTGTGGAGTTTATCTTCGGCGAATTTCACGCCGGCTCTCGCAACGGCGACCGGATCACCAACACCATTTCCAGGCTCGGGTGCAAAGACCGGAACCTTGATGGATTCACCAACCGTTTGAAGTTGGGTCACCGCATTTGGTCGTTGTAAATCTGAAGCAACGAGGAGTGGAGTATTTCCAGCCTTCTTTAGGTGCAGAGCAAGTTTTCCAGCAAGAGAGGTCTTTCCGGCACCTTGCAGACCGGTGAGCATGATGACCGTTGGTGGCTTCTTCGCCATTGTGATGCGACGGGTATTCCCGCCGAGGATCGCAGTGAGTTCTTCATTAACAATCGTGAAGATTGCTTGAGAGGGGTTAATCCCCTTATTAACTTCTTCGAGCTTCTCTAATGAGCGGGTGGTTATCGCTGCTACAAAGGATTGCGCAACATCAAGAGCAACATCTGAATCGAGGAGGGCGGCTCGAATCTCATTGGCGATCTCTTCAATATCACCGCTTTTAAGGCGACCTTTAGCGCGTAGAGATGAGAATGCACTTGAGAATTTAGAGGTCAGATTGTCGAACACAGGGCGAGCCTACCGCCTTCCGATTACCCGCTAACGCGTGAGCATCTGCCGTTCGATTTGAGAGGCCAGTGTCTTCGCCCGTTCTTCGCTCAAGGCGCCACCGTTCACATCCGTCACATACAGGGTGTCGAAGGCCTCAGCCCCTAGAGTCGCAACAATCGCAGCGCGGATATCGACACCGAAACGCGAGATTGATTTCGTCGTGTCGTAGAGGACTCCTGGCCGGTCATGCATACGAACTTCCACGATGGTTGCATCCGTTGCCATGTCATTAGTCGCAGTGACCACCGGAGGTGGAACGGGAATTCCCGGGAACTTCCGATAATTGCGGACTCGCTCTTCAATCTTTGCGCTTATATCAATTTCGCCATCAAGTGCCCGTTGCAGCATCTCAGCTATCTGTTCAGATTGCGGAATAGGTGCGTGGACATCAAGAGCTACGAGCCAGGTCATTACGGCGACATCATCGATAGTTCTCGTTCGCGCTGAACGAAGATCCATACGAGAGATAGAGAGAACTCCAGCGACAATAGAGAGCAGACCAACGCGATCCGGGGAGACGATTTCAATCTCATATCCCTCTTCGCGAGTTCGCACCTCAACAGATAATTCTCTACTTCTATGTTTGCGCAATTGAGCTTCAGTAAGTTCCAGCGTTGGAGCGGGTGTCACTCCTTGCATAGCGTCGGCACATTTGTTCACAAGATCTTGGACAAGACGTGCCTTCCATTCGGTCCATGCAGTTCTTCCTGTTGCCTCACCGTCGGCGATGCTTAACGCATGAAGTAATTGCAGCGAGTCAAGGTCGGGAATCAAGGCCAAAACGGAGGCTATTGTCTGCGGATCATCAAGATCTCTACGAGTAGCGATCGAAGGAAGAAGCAGATGCTGCTTCACCATGAGGGCAAGTGTCGCGGTATCTGAGGATGAAAACCCAAGGCGTTGGGCGAGTGGAATAATAAGTTCTGCCCCAAAATCGGAGTGATCCTTTCCGAGATACCCCTTACCAATATCGTGGAAGAGTGCGCCCACGAGTAAGAGATCTGGTCTGCGCACCTGACGGGTAAGGGCTGCCGCCTTTACCGCCGTTTCCAGCATATGACGATCAACTGTGTGGTGATGGAGAACGTTCCGCTGCGGCAAGAAGCGAACATGTTCCCACTCCGGAATCCAACGTCCAATGATTCCCTCTTGATCGAGCGCCTCAAATACTCGAATCATCTGATTTCCCGAGCCGATTAAGGCGACTAAATCTTCGCGCGATTGGCGCGGCCACGGGGTTGGAAGATCAGCAAAATTCTCTGCGAGCCCGATACAGGCCTCGATCGAGAGTGGAAGGCCTCGTTGTGCCGAGATCGCTGCGGCTCGTAATCCTATTGTGGGATCAGCAGAGATATCGAAATCTGGATCGATGACAATTTCATCCGCAATCGCTTGCAAGCCTCTACCAACTGCATGTGGCTTTGGTCGTCGCCACCATTTATGTGATTCGGCGTGGTCAATGCGATGCCAGGTGAGATCCATGACGTAATCCACTGCTCGCGCTGCCTTTGCTACCTCAAACATCAGTACATCTGCATCGGCATACCCAAGATCAGCCGCAACTGCATCTTGTTCAGTGAGTAAGAGTTGATCGCGGTTGCGCTTGGAAACTTCATGTAGCGAATCACGAACGCTTAACAAGAGAGCTTCAGCAGCCGCTACTCGCTCAAAGGCAACATCGACAGATTGGCTGCGCGAGATTGATCGCAATGTATTAATGTCGCGGAGTCCACCTCGCGACTCTTTGAGATCAGGTTCTAAGAGATAAGCCAGCTCCCCCGAGACCTTCGCACGTTCATCAATCGACTGACGCATGAGATCGTGGTACTTCGAAAAATTCTTTATCCAATTCTCGGATGCATCACGCGCAACACCCTCAACTAAAAGCTCTTCACCGCAGAGATAACGCAGATCCAGGAGACCTAGCTGCACGCGAAGGTCATTCTTGGCATTTTCAAGGGTTTCAAATCGAGTTCTCACCGAATGATCAACAGAGCGCGACTGATTCCACAGTGGATAGAGAATCGCATTAACAAATTCGGAGAGCTTTGATTCGCTTTGATTTCCATCATGGATAATTAGGAGATCGATATCTGATCCTGGTGAGAGTTCGCCTCGGCCATATCCACCAACTGCGCCAAGTGCGACCGATTCCGATGGGATCTGAGAAGCACGAAGAGCGTCGAGGAAGAGAGAAGTAATCTCTCTATCGATCTGATCAGATCGCTCTCGACGCTCTCGTGTACCCACGAGGGGTAGCCTACTTAGTTGGTTAGCTATTTAACCTAGATAGCATCGCTTCCACGTTCGCCGGTGCGAACACGTACGACATCATCAACCGGAGTCGACCAGACCTTCCCATCGCCAATCGCGCCAGTTGATGCCGCTTTGACGATCGCACTGATCACAGTCTCTGCCTCATTTGAATCGACGAGTACTTCAAGGCGAACCTTGGGTACGAGATCGACGGTGTATTCCGCACCACGATAGACCTCGGTATGGCCGCGCTGGCGTCCAAAACCGCTCGCCTCAGAGACCGTCATTCCGGTGATACCTACTGCGTGGAGCGCATTCTTCACATCATCCAACTTGAATGGCTTGATGATTGCTGTAATGAGTTTCATGGATACCGCTCCTTACTTAGTCTGGGTGAAGTTAGAGAGGAAACGGGAACCGTCGGAATATGACGAGTTCTCGTATGCAGTCTCAGCGTGCTGAGAGAGATCGAGACCAGACTGTTCAGCTTCTTCGCTCACGCGAAGACCGATTGTCTTATCGAGGATCTGAGCCAAGACATAGGTGACGATGAACGAGTAGGCAACAACTGCGCCAACGGCTACAGCTTGGTGACCCAACAATGTCCATCCACCCTTATAGAAGAAGCCATTTGAACCAGCTGAGTTCGTCATCTTGGTTGCAAAGAAGCCGATGAGGAGCGCGCCAAGCACGCCGCCTACCAGGTGAACTCCAACGACATCGAGTGCATCATCAAATCCGAACTTGTTCTTCAATCCAACAGCAAGTGCACAAATGACACCAGCTGCTAGTCCAATTGCGATTGAACCCATTGGGCTAACAAATCCGCAAGCAGGAGTGATAGCAACTAGACCGGCGACTGCACCTGATGCAGCGCCAAGAGTTGTTGCATGTCCATCACGAAGCTTCTCGACAACGATCCAGGCAAGCAGAGCTGCACCAGTTGCTGTGTTGGTGTTGATGAATGCATATGCAGAGAGGGTATTTGCTGAGAGGGCTGATCCTGCGTTAAAGCCAAACCAACCGAACCAGAGAAGTCCTGCTCCAAGGAGAACGAAAGGAACGTTGTGCGGACGCATGCGCTCCTTCGGCCAACCCTTTCGCTTGCCAATAACAAGAATGACGGCGAGCGCTGCAGCACCAGCATTTGCGTGAACAACAGTTCCGCCAGCGAAGTCGAGAGCACCCAACTTGAAGAGCCATCCGCTAGGTGAGAAGACCCAGTGGGCAACAGGTGCATAAACAACGACGAGCCAGATTCCACAGAAGAGTGACCATGCGCCAAACTTCAAACGATCTGCAGTTCCACCTGTGATGAGCGCCGGTGTGATGATTGCGAACATCAACTGAAAGGCGCAGAAGACAAGCGGTGGAATAGTAAGCGACTCAAAACCTGTGGCCTGCTGCCAGATGTGGTTGAGTCCAAATTGATGAAGGTCACCGATCCACTTGCCCTTACCGCTGAAGGCGAGGCTGTAGACGCCGGTAATCCATAGGACTGAAACAATTCCCATAGTGACGTAATTCTGAGCAAGCATTCCGAGAACGTTCTTGCCACGAACCATTCCGCCATAGAAGAAGGCGAGACCTGGGGTCATGAGAAGAACGAGTGCAGATGCAACAAGGATCCAGGCGGTATCGCCGGTATTGAAATTCATGAGCTCTCCAAAAGATTGGTTAGAGATGCCTCACCATTGAGGGTAGAAAAGGTGGACCCGCTCGGGTCACAGACGGAGAATGGCTGGCGCGAGTTACAAAAAAGTGCGCGCTTGTGTTACGGGTAGGTTAAAAAAATCCCCCCAGGGCATCTTTAGGCGATTAGACCTTGAAGATAGGCGTCAGCGTCAAAGAGCTGGAGGTCGGTAGCCGACTCCCCCACCCCGATCAACTTCACCGGGATGCCCGTCTGCGCTTCGATGGCGAGGGCTATTCCACCCTTGGCCGAACCATCCATCTTGGTAAGGATTATTCCGGTGACGGCAACACTCTCGGCAAAGAGTCTCGCCTGAGTAATTCCATTCTGGCCTGTTGTTGCATCCACCACGAGGAGAACTTCATCGATCGGTGAAACTTTCTCTACAACTCGGCGGATTTTTGAAAGTTCATCCATCAAACCAGATTTAGTATGCAATCGACCTGCGGTATCAACTATAAAAATTTCTGCCTTCTCTGAGGTCGCGCGCTTAATTCCATCAAATGCAACTGATGCGGGATCGCCCTCAAATTTTCCCACGACAACCGGAACACCGATTCGCTCGCCCCACGTCTGAATCTGATCAATGGCAGCTGCTCTGAAGGTATCTGCTGCCGCGACTATGACGCTGTGACTCTGATCCTTAAAGTACTTCATCAACTTAGCAACAGATGTTGTCTTGCCGGTTCCATTAACGCCAACAACAATGATGCTCGTTACTCGCTCGCGAGCAATCTGTAACTCTCGTGAAGCCGTTGCTAAATGCGATGAGAGGGTGGCAAGAATTGCACTCTCAATATCTTCTGCCTTCGCCTTCTTGGCAAGTGCGATGATCTCTTCCGTCAGGGCTGCACCCAGATCAGACTCGATGAGATTGTGCTCTAGCTCTTCCCAATCAGCAGCAGCAATTGCCGCTCCCCCGCGAAGTTTGTTAAAGAGTTTGCTAAAGAGCGCCACGTCGACCCCTTGTTATGAGACTGATTCGGTCTCACGTAGGCGCTGCGAGATAACTTCAGAGACACCATCTCCGCGCATCGTGACACCGTAAAGGGCATCGGCGATCTCCATAGTCCGCTTCTGGTGGGTGATAATGATGAGCTGCGACGTCTCGCGAAGCTCTTCAAAGACACCAAGGAGTCTGCCTAAGTTCGTATCATCAAGTGCCGCTTCAACCTCATCCATCACGTAGAACGGACTTGGACGAGCCTTGAAGATGGCAACGAGCATCGCAACTGCAACGAGTGAACGCTCTCCGCCAGAGAGAAGTGAGAGTCGCTTCACGCGCTTTCCAGGAGGACGAGCTTCTACATCGACGCCTGAGTTCATCAGATCATCAGGATTGGTGAGGATCAAGCGACCATCGCCACCTGGGAAGAGGCGGGCGAAGATTCCTTTGAACTCACGTTCGGTATCGAGATAGGCCTGATAGAAGATCTCTTGGACCTTGTCATCGACCTCTTTCACGATATCGAGGAGATCCTTCTTCGTCTTCTTCAAATCTTCTAACTGCTCCGCAAGATATTTCAAACGCTCTTCTAGGGCGTTGTACTCCTCGAGAGCAAGTGGATTGATCTTGCCGAGCATTGCCAAGGCGCGCTCTGCTTGCACCAAACGCTTCTCTTGTTGATCGCGTCGGAATGGAATGAGATCACCAGGGACCCAGTTTCCTTCTTCATCCTCGACAAAGGTAGGAACATCATTCTCAGGACCATACTCATTGATGAGGGTTGTGACATCAATGCCCAACTCCTCCATGGCGCGCGACTCCAAGCCTTCGATGCGAAGTCGTTGTTCTGCTCGAGCGATCTCATCACGGTGGACGCTCGATGTAAGTGTCTCAAGTTCAGTGGTGAGCTCACGGGCCTTGCCGCGCACGGTAAGAATTTCGCCTTCACGTTCAGTGCGAGCGCTCTCTAATCGTTGACGCTCCGCGAGTGCCTTCGAGATTGATACTTCGATCTGAATGAGCGTCTCATATGCGGTGTCAGCGATGGATTGAGCGGTTGCCGCAGCAATCGCACGATGTTCACGGCGAAGAATCGCCTTTGCTGCACTCTCACGTTCATGAGCGGCAGTAGCTTCTAAACTCTGAGCCCGAGCTGCGACTGCGGTGATGCGCTCTTCGAGAGTACGTAATTCAAGTCGCGCCTCAACTTCGGCTGAGCGAGCTGCTGAAACTTGGGAGCGAAGATCTTCAAGATGTGTGAGATCAGGTTCTGCGGGTTCTTGATGAGATTCAAATTGTGCGATAGCTGCTGCTAAGTCGCGCTCATCATTTCCACGCTGCTCTGAGGCTTCGCGTTCTGATTGTGTCAGACGTTCAACTTCAGCCTGCGCACTCTTCACATTTTGCCCAGCCACTGCCATCTGCTCTGCCAGACCTGACATCTTTGCATCAGAGTCATTTAAGCCCGCGAGAGCTTGATCATGGAGAACGCGTGCGGCATCAACTTCATGTGTGAGACGAGCTAATTCAAAACTGAGTGATTCGCAGCGCGCAGTAATCTGATTGAGATTCTCTTGCGTGCGCTCAAGGAGGGCGTTAATTTCAATTGCAGATTGTGAGCCGGATGAACCGCCACGCGCACGATTGCGGCTGATGAGATCGCCATCGCGCGTGACTGCAATCAAAGTGCGATCAAGATTGATAGCTGCTTGGGCATCGGCAAGGGTTTCGACCGCAACATAACGTTGCAGCACAGTTCCGAGGAGAGAATCAATTCCCTGAGTAGAGATAAGGGTTGAAAGTGGCGTTAAGCCAGCAGGGATCTGTTGTGTAGTAGAGGCTCCATCACCATCTATAACGAGCAGCTCTGATCGCCCACCAGATTCTGCCTTGAGCATTCCAAGCGCTGAGACTGCCGAAGTGAGATCTTCTACAACAATTGAATCTGCCAATGGTCCGAGTGCAGCTGCCACAGCAGCTTCCCACCCTTGAGAGATCGAGATTAACGAAGCGAGTCGGCCTTTTACTCGTGCACCACTTCGGCCAGAGAGAATTGCCTCGCCGCCATCTCTATGGATGAGTGACTCTTGGAGTGCAGCGAGTCGAGAGGTCAGCCCGGCTCGTTCGCGTTGGGCACTCTGCTCTTCCTCTTGGAGAGATAGGAATCGCTCTTGCAGCGCTGTGAGCGCGCTCTTCGCAACTTCGTATTTCGCATCGAGATCTGGCTCTGATGCATCAAGGCCCGCAATCTCGCCCTCGAGTGAGGCAAAGTCTCCGCGGAATTGCTTAAGTCGTTCACTCGCTTCATCACGAGCGGCGGTAAGGCGAGCGATCTCCGCATTTGTTGCATCGATTCGAGAACGGAGACCATTGATATGGCCCTCTTGGCGAGCAGTTCCTTCACGCTGATCTGCGATCGCGCGGAGCGAGGCACTGACGCTGTTCTCTTCACGGGCAAGTTGGGATTCAAGCTCACGCAATTTTTCAGTAAGTGCACCAAGCGAACTCTGAGATTCCGAGAGCACTGTTCGAAGTGCACTCTCTTCGCCGCGAAGTGTTACTGCCTCGGCATCCATCGCCTCGGGATCGCGACCACCTGCACGCGCCTCATCGGCATCTTCTGCCAAGAAGCGAGAGCGCTCAGATGAGAGCGATTGAATTCCGCGGAATTTTTCCCGTTGCGCGGTAAGTCGATAGAAGTTCTCTTGTGCTTGAACCAGAAGTGGATTTTCGAGCGCGCTGATCTGATCCAGTTCTTCTTCACGTGCGCGTGCGGTACGAAGCGCCGTTTCAACTTCATCGCGGCGAGAGCGCAGTACCGTCTCATCTGCGACCTCAGCATCGAGGGTTGATTTCAAATTGATGAGATCATCGGCAAGGATGCGCAATCTCGCATCTCGTACATCAGATTGGATCGTCGATGCCTTGCGAGCAACCTCAGCTTGCTTGCCAAGTGGTTTTAGATTTCGACGTAACTCCACAGTGAGATCTTGAATGCGGGAGAGATTTCCCTGCATCGAATCTAATTTACGAAGTGCCTTCTCTTTGCGCTTACGGTGTTTGAGAACGCCAGCAGCTTCTTCGATAAATGCGCGACGTTCTTCTGGGTTTGCAAGGAGAATTGCATCGAGTTGACCCTGACCGACGATGACATGCATCTCGCGACCGATACCGCTATCACTGAGCAGCTCTTGAATATCGAGCAATCTCGTCGTCTCGCCATTAAGGAGATATTCAGATGTGCCGTTTCTAAAGAGCACACGGCTGATCGTGACCTCTGTGAAATCAATCGGCAGGGTCTGATCGGTATTGTCGATCGTTACAGATACTTCGGCGCGACCGAGAGGCGCACGACCTGATGTTCCGGCGAAGATGACATCTTCCATCTTTCCACCGCGAAGCGACTTTGCACCTTGCTCACCCATTACCCATGAGAGGGCATCGAGGACATTGGATTTACCTGAACCGTTTGGACCAACCACGCAGGTGATACCAGGTTCGAAATTGAGGGTGGTGGAAGAGGCGAAGGACTTAAATCCTTTTAAGGTGACGCTCTTCAAATACACGGGGAAAACCTATCGGTAACTCCGATGTCAGCCTAAAAATGCCACGCCTCAAGCGAAGGTTGAGGGTTTTAGAGTGAGCGTTGCAAAAGAGCGTCGTACGCTAACTTTGCAGCAACTTGCTCTGCCTCTCGTTTGCTCTTTCCCTCTCCTGCAGCAAACCGCTCTCCGGAAAGTATCGCAACTGCGCTAAAACTTTTATCGTGATCTGGGCCTGATTGAGTGACCTCATATTCAGGTGGTGTAAGTCCACGAGCAGCTGCTAACTCTTGAAGTGCAGTCTTTCCATCGAGAGTTGCGCCTTCAGCAGTAGCCGCTTCCAAAGCAGATTCACACCAGCGAAGAACAGCCGCGGCTGTCTCGGTATATCCATGTTCAATATAAATCGCACCGACGAGCGCCTCTAACGAATCGGCAAGAAGTGAGTTCTTATCCCGTCCGCCGGTCGCTTCTTCACCTTTTCCGATGCGAAGATATTGACCGAGTTCAAGCTCTCGGGCGATGGTGGCAAGTGCTCGCGTACTGACAACGCTCGAGCGGAGTGGTGAAAGTTTGCTCTCATCCAGATCTGGATATCGCGCAAAGAGCGCTTCTGTGATAAGTAATCCCAATACCGAATCGCCCAGAAATTCAAGGCGCTCATTTGTTGGGATTCCACCATTCTCATAAGCATATGAGCGGTGAGTTAAAGCTAGTTGAAGTAACTCATCCTTAACCGATATTCCGAGTACTTCGGTTAGGCGCGAGTACAGATCAGACCTCGAGGACCTGACGACGGTTGTAAGTGCCGCAGGTTGGGCAGGCAGTGTGCTGCAACTTAGGTGACTGGCACTGACCGCATGTTGCTACTGCTGCAGGGGTGGTCTTCCATGAGCTACGACGGGTACGCGTACGTGAACGCGACATCTTTCGCTTTGGTACTGGCATGGCCGACTCCTTTAAATAACGTGAGGGAGTAGTATCTCCAAAAAGGTGGGTAGATACAAACTGAGGGCAGAGCCTAGCCCTGGGGGCCTTCGGGGGCGTTGAGACCATCTAGGCCATCTAGGCCCTTCAGTTGCTCCAGCCCAGCCCAGCGAATATCGATCTGCTCGTGGCCGTGATCCTCCGGGAGGTCGACCCACTTCACACCGCACTCCGGGCAGAGCCCGAGGCAATCTTCGCTACAGAGCGGGTTTACTGGCAGGTTGAGAATGAGGGCATCTCGGATTGGCCCTTCCAAGTCGATGTAATCGCCCTGCATGGTGAGGACCTCATCTTCGTCCTCGACAACGATCTCTTTCTCCTGCCGACGTGATGATCTCGAGCGTGGATCTGGTTCGTAGATATAGAGCTCGTTAAATTCCTCATCGAGATCTAATTCGATGCGATCGAGACAGCGTGTGCACTCGCCCACCGCCAAGGCGCGGACCTCTGCACTTGCGAGAACGCCCTCTGAAACAGCGGAGAGTCGAAGATCTACTTCAATCCCCTCACCGACTGGAATTGCGAAGAAAGGTAGCCCCATCGATTCGTGCTCAGTGATGGTGAGTTCATATTCACGCATCTCACCAGCTCTTCGCGGGAGATCGTGACAGCTAAAGAAGAATGGACCGTCATGAACGGCATGAATAGATGACATGAGGTTATTCCGAAAGTTCTGAGAGGACGTGCTTCGCCTCTACACCTTGGAGCTTGTCGCGCCCCTTTTGAACAACATCGAGCGTCTTATTTAAGATCACTTCGAGAGTTGCTAAACGTGAATCGATATAAGCCTCAATCTCTTCACGCTCTTTCTGAGCCTCTTCTTCAACTTCTGCGAGAATTCGTTGCGCCTCTTTCTTCGCCGCAGCAACAATCTCAGTCTGCTCGACCATCTGGGCTACTTCTTCACGAGCATGACTAATCAATTGATCGGCGCTCAAGCGCGCTTCTTCGAGAATGCTCTCGCGAGTAGAGATGATCTCTTGTGCTTGGGCTAAGTCCGATGGGAATGCAGCGCGAGCCTGATCTAAAACTTCAAGGAGTTCGCCACGATGGATCACGCAACTTGCAGAGAGTGGGACGCCACGAGCTTCTTCAACGGTTGTGATGGCGCTCTGAATCCGTTCTACAACTGTCATTACCTCTTGTGAATCCATGTGAAACCTCGTTATTCGTGGGAAGGAGAGTTTAGCGTGCCGCTAGTCGGGCTGTGAGTTTCTCGATGATCGGAGCAGGTAGATATGCGGAGATATCTCCACCAAATGTCGCAATCTCTTTAACGAGTGATGAAGAGAGGAATGAGTGGGCCGGCGCAGTCGACATAAAGAGCGTCTCGATGCCCTTTAGCTGGAGATTAATCTGAGACATCTGCAACTCGTAGTCGAAATCAGTGACAGCTCGTAGGCCCTTCACAATCGCCTTCACATCATGGCGCTCGCAATAATCAACGAGCAATCCGCTCCAAGAATCGACGCGCACATTGGGATATTCAGTAGTGACTTCCGCAATCATCGCTAACCGTTCTTCAACGGTAAAGAGCGTCTTCTTTGTTTGATTCACTAAAACTGCGATCACTACTTCGTCGAAGAGTTCACTCGCACGCTTAATGATGTCAAGGTGGCCGAAGGTAATGGGATCAAACGATCCTGGGCAGACGACGCGTTTCACTCTGAAACGGTAGCAGAGTAGCCACCGTAGAAGATACTTCCCTGTCCATATGAGCGTATCTTCTCGAGTGCCATTGAGGCGGGCCACGCAAATGGCTTCCCCTTACTCTCGCGCTCGATGGCGACTAGGCCACGAGGTTGCAAGAGATCTTTCACAACGATTGTGTCGAGCAGATCTTCAATATCTTCATTGGAGAGATCGTATGGTGGATCCATAAAGATAATGTCGTACTTAATCGGGAACTCCGATTCCAAGAAACGTGCAGCTCTGGAGTGAAAGACTTTATGTTTACGAGATGGCTCTTGAAGCAATTTAAAGTTCGAAATTGCAATCTCAACTGTTTCAGCATCTGCCTCTACTGCATGGACGAGAGCGGCTCCACGAGAGAGCGCTTCAACACCAACTGCACCGCTGCCGGCGAAGAGATCAAGAAAATTGAGATCTGTGATCGAATTGAACTCTGATTCAAGGGATGAGAAGAGTCCTTCACGTGCCCGATCTGATGTTGGACGCACTCCAGCACCAGTTGGCGAATGGAGATTCTTCCCCTTCCCTGATCCGGCAATAACTCTCATCGTTAATTCCTTCCGTAACTCTTACGTAACTTTTACTCAGCCCTTATCGACAAAGGTTGACTTCTCTTCTTCTAGCAATCTTTCAACACTTGCCCCGAGTTCAGGTGCGCCTTTGAAATCGGGATCTGATTCGACGATTTTGACAGCACATTCTCTCGCCTTCTCGATCAAATCTTCATCACGAAGAACTTTAAGAAGTTTGAGATGTGAGCGAGTTCCAGATTGTGCACTTCCCAAGACATCGCCCTCTGATCGTTGCTCAAGGTCGATACGAGCTAATTCAAAGCCATCGAGCGTGCCGGCAACTGCATCTAATCGCTCCATCGATGGAGTAAGTGGCTGAGCATTTGTCACGAGCAGGCAGAGACCCGGTACCGAGCCACGACCAACACGGCCACGGAGCTGGTGCAACTGAGAGACTCCGAAACGATCAGCATCCATGATCACCATGGTTGAGGCATTAGGAACATCGACACCGACCTCAATCACTGTTGTCGCAACAAGGACATCGATCTCGCCAGAACTGAAGGCGCTCATCGTTGCCTCTTTCTCCTCTGAACTTTGGCGTCCGTGCAGGAGTGCCACTTTGAGTCCTTTGAGTGGTCCGAGCGCTAACCGTGGAGCTAGCTCTTCCACCGCGGTCATAGGCAACTTCGGTTCATCATCTTCCACACTCTCACCGGCAAGTGTGGTTAACTCCCGCGCAAGCGCGCGATCACTCTCGCTGAGAGACTCCAATCCTTCTTCTTCAATCTTCTCAGAGATCCGTGGCGCAACGACATATGCCTGATGGCCCTTTGCAACCTCTTCGGTGATTCGATCCCAGGCGCGATCAAGGTAGTGCGGCTTTTCAAGAGTAGGAATAACAAATGTTTGGATGGGCGATCGCCCGTGCGGAAGTGTTCGAAGAGTTGAAACGTCGAGATCACCGAAGATCGTCATCGCCACCGTTCGAGGAATTGGTGTCGCAGTCATCACTAAGAGATGCGGTGGCTTCTGCGCCTTACCCCGCAGGGCGTCGCGTTGCTCGACACCAAAGCGATGCTGCTCATCAACAACGACCAGTGCGAGATCCGCGAATTCAACGCCAGCGCTGAGGAGGGCATGAGTTCCAATAATGATTCCCGCTTCACCAGATGCGATACGAGTAAGCGAATCTCTCTTGGTTGCTGCCGACATAGAACCAGTTAAGAGTGCAATCTGGGTTCCCACATCACTTCCACCCAGGGTTCCACCTTCTGCGAGATCTCCTAACATCTTGCGCATCGTGATGTAGTGCTGCTGCGCCAAAACTTCGGTTGGCGCAAGAATTGCCGCCTGTCCCCCGCTCTCAATCACAGTGAGAGCGGCTCGTAGCGCGATCACAGTTTTACCTGAACCTACTTCACCTTGAAGTAAGCGATGCATCGGATAACCACGACTGAGATCTTGATCGATCTCATTCATAACCTGGAGCTGGCCATCGGTGTACTGCCATGGCAGACGCTTCTCAAATGCTTGAACTAGCCCATTCGCAGTTGCAGTCCGAGGAGTCGTAGCGAGCGCACGAAGTTCAACACGTCGTTTCGCCAATAAGAGCTGAAGAAGTAGCGCTTCATCAAACGTTAATCGCTCCCGTGCAATCTCGGCCGCTTCACGTGTATCAGGAAGATGGATATCCCTATACGCCTGTGTCAGCGTTGGATAACCCAATTCATCTCTGACACTATCTGGCAGGATCTCTGGAATGTCCTCCAAACCGTCGAAGGCGAGTTCAATGCATTTCGCAATCTTCCATGAGGGTAATTTTGAGACCGCGGGATAGACCGCGATGTAGCGACCAGCGAATTTCTCAATCGCAGCATCGACATCATCGCCATCAGGGATGAGTTCATAATCAGGGTGCGAGAGCTGGCGTCGGTTGTTGAAGATCCCGACCTTCCCGGCAAAGAGACCTGATCGGCCTACTCGTAACTCCTTCTCGCGCCACGGTTGATTGAAGAAGGTGAGCGACATAGTTGCCTTTCCGTCCGTCAGAATGACTTCCAGAATGGTGCGCCCAGAGGCTCGACGCAGACTTACCTTGGAGATCTCGGCAAGGACGGTGGCCTCTTCTCCCTCAAGGAGGGCATCGATATCGGTCAGTTCACCGCGCTCAACGTAGCGTCGCGGATAGTGGCGTAAGAGATCGCCGACCGTCCGTAGTTCCAGCCCCTTCTCTAGGACCTTCGCAGTCCTATCCCCGAGAACAGCTTTCAACGGGGTTTCGAGATTCGGCACGGGGCTATTCTCTCCTGACCGAGCCCGCTCTGCCTGATCTGCGGCCCGATCTCGCGGTCGATTCGCCTAAATGAGCGTCGAGGCGGTAATCTTTCGCCTTCATCAAGAGGGCTTCAAGAACGTACTTGAAGCGACACTTATCTTTAAAGGAGTTCACCGTGGCATCAAACTGCGATATCTGCGGCAAAGGCCCCAGCTTTGGCAACAATGTCTCGCACTCCATGCGTAAGACCCGTCGCCGCTGGAATCCAAATATTCAGCGCATCCGTACCCTCGTAGGCGGACATACCAAGCGTCAGAACGTTTGCTCATCATGCCTCAAGGCCGGCAAGGTCACCCGCTAACACTTGCTTTCTGTGATGCTCGCCAAGGGCATCCGAAACTCGCTTGACCCTATATTGATCCTGTGTTGATCTATGCCCATCGCGGCGCCTCTGCGGATTTTCCTGAGATGTCTCGTGCTGCCTACCTTGGCGCAGTCGACCAAGGGGCCGATGGTTTCGAATGCGATCTGCGATTAACGAAAGATCGCGTATTAATCTGCTGGCACGATAACGACCTTGTAAGAATGGCCGGATCGGATCTCCAGATCGCTACGTCAACGTTGGCTCAGCTTCAAGATCGGGCCGAAATACTCACCTTCGACGAACTCCTCGAGATTGCGATTACGCATAAGAAGAATCTCGCACTAGAGACAAAGCATCCAGTCCCAACCGGCGGCGCAGTTGAACGTGCACTTCTGCAAAGACTTGCCATTCATGAGAATCGAATTCGTGGAGCAGGCATCGATATCGCGATCATGTCATTTTCCTGGTGGGCAATTAACCGAGTAAAGCGTCGCGGATTCACCGGCGTCTACCTCATCGCGCATCGTTGGCAGCGACTCTTCAACCTCTTTGATGCAATAGGTCCAGGCATATTTTTGCTTCGAAGTGATGGTGAGCTAGCCGCAAAACTCGCTCGGCGCGGACGGAAGATTTTTATTTGGACGGTCAACACCACGTCGGATTTAGAGATTGCATATCGTGCCGGTGCTTCGGTTGTTATGAGTGATAAACCTCGCGAGATGAAGGCTCACTTAAAGCTTATTCAAAATGGGTAAAGCCCTGATGTTCAGCAATGAATCCATCGACGAGAACTCTTGAGCCAGCAACAACCCTACCTATCTCGATAAACCCAGATGGAATTGTTACGCCGCTCGGCACCGTTGCCAGAAAAGCGTGATCTTCTCCCCCATGCAAAATCCACTCCCAGACATCGCAGCCATGTTCAGTTGCAAGTGAGGCAAGGCGGCTAAAACCCTCTGAACTCTGAAGGAGTTCGCGATCAATCTCAATTTGCACATGCGATGCATCAGCGATCTGGCTAAGTTCGGAGATCAGCCCATCTGAAACGTCAGTTAATGAATGGGCGATCGATGAAATCGCCTGCGCCTTCTCATATTCAACAGTGGGATTACGGTGTTCTGCCGAGTCGCCATCGAGTATCCCGCGTTGCAAAATAGCTAAACCTGCTGCGCTCTCGCCGGTCAATCGCGAGAGAAGAACGCGATCGCCAACGTGGGCACCACTTCGTAGCAATGGTCTGGCAACTGATCCAAAGACGCTGATCGAGATCACTATCCGCTCGGAATAAGTGAGATCTCCCCCGACGACGAGCGCGCCTACGCTGGCGGCTTCGTCATAGATTCCAAGTGCCAACTCTTCAATCTCTTCGACGGTGAAGTTCTTCGGCAAGGCTGCTGCGACAAGTAAGTATTCGGGCTGGCCACCCATGGCAAAGATATCGGCGAAGTTTGCCGCTGTTACCTTTGCGCCAATTTCGTAGAGTGAAGACCAGTTGCGATTGAAGTGAGTTCCCTCAACGGCCATATCAGTGGCGAGTGCCAGAGGAGTGAGTGAAGCCTTCACGACCGCCGCATCATCGCCAATCCCGACGATAACCGCATCATCTGTTCCGCGTGAGAAGATGCGAGTAAGGGCAGCTAGCAATTCGGATTCACGTGCCACAAAAAACCTCGCTTCCTCTGTCTTCTTCCTCTTCGCAACGGTAGCCTAATCACATGAGCATTCAGGCATATATCTTGATCCAGACTGATATTGGTAAGGCGGCCGCTGTTGCCGAAGCGATCTCAGCAATTCCCGGTGTCACTCTCGCTGAAGGTGTAACTGGGCCATATGACGTCATCATGCGCGCGGAAGCACCTGGCATGGAGGAGTTTGGTCGAACCATCCTCGCTAAAGTCCAAGCTGTCCCAGGGATCTCTCGCACCCTCACCTGTCCTGTTACAAGTGGTGGCCTCTAAGCGAGTTAGGCGCCCTGAATAAGTGCAGTGATGAGTTCTGAGTAACTCTTGCCGGCATGTGACCAGAGTTTTGGATAGACCGAGGTTGAGGTAAAACCTGGCATGGTGTTGATCTCATTGATGATCAATGATCCATCGTTCGAATAGAAGAAGTCAACGCGGGCAAGCCCTTCGCAGCCAAGTGCATCAAATGCAGTAACCGCAGCGCGCTGGATCTCCTCAGCAGGTAGATCTTGTGGGAGCACTACCGTTGTTGAACCATCGAGGTATTTCGCCTCAAAATCATAGAACTCAAAGCGTGGATCAATCTTGATCTCACCCAACGGTGAGGCATGTGCAACACCATCAATTTGAAGAACTGCGCATTCGATCTCTCGACCAACTATCGCCTCTTCAATCATGACTTTAGAGTCAAAGGTGAAGGCTTCATCGATTGCCGCAGCGAGATGGTCAGGGCTTTTCACCTTTGTGGTACCGCGACTTGAACCGCCACGTGCTGGCTTCACAAAGAGTGGATAAGAGAGCGATGAAGTATCGACGCTGCCATTCCAATCGCGCATGTGAATAACAATTCCGGGCGCTACCTTGAGGCCATGTGATGAAAAGATTGGTTTGGCGAAGGATTTATCCATGGCAACTGCGCTTGCAAGGACGCCTGATCCGACGTACTTCACTCCAAATATTTCAAAGAGGCCTTGGATGGTTCCATCTTCACCAAATGGCCCATGGAGTATTGGGAAGATAATCTCGGGCTTGATTTCATCGATAATCTCGGAGATGCTCTTGCTGACCCCTCCGCGGATCTCTGGCAAGGCTCCGTCGCGAATCTCGAGTGATTGATCTGCCTCTGGGATGACCCACTCACCGCTCTTAGTGATGCCGACCAAGATAGGTTCAAAGAGATTTCGATCGATCGCCTTCATGATTCCACCGGCGGAGATACAGGAAATTTCATGTTCGCTGCTCTGGCCTCCGCAGAGAACAATTACCTTCTTCATAGCAACTCTGCTCGCAAGCTCACGGTCATGAGATGCTCCATCGCAGCAGTTGGTGTCATAGTTCCTGAGACTACCTCGGATACGACCTCAATGATGGGCACCTCTACCCCAACTCGATGCGCCAATTCGCGAATCGCCTTGGCAGAAGCAACACCCTCAACGGTCTTCGGCATAGCGAGGTGCGCATGTTCAATCGATCCACTCTTTCCGAGCACCTCGCCGAATGTTCTATTCCGAGAGAGCGGTGAGCCACAACTGGCAACGAGATCTCCCATACCTGCAAGACCCAAGTTCGTCAGTGGGTCTGCGCCGTAGCCGATACCAAACCGGGCAACTTCACCGAGGCCACGAGTAATAATCATTGATTGGGTGTTCTCGCCATAGCCAAGGCCAATTGCCATTCCAACTGCGAGCGCTATGACAGATTTCGTTGCGCCAGCAAGTTCACAACCTACGAGATCACTCGATGGATAAATGCGGAAATATGGAGTGGTGAAGAGTTCGATCATCGCTGTAACAACTTCGGGTTGTGGAGAGGCAGCGACCGCACCGGCTGGCTGTCGCAAAATAAGTTCACCTGCAAGGTTTGGTCCAGTTATCAATCCGACTCGATCGAGAGATATACCAAGTTCTGCCGCGATAATCTCTGTCATGCGGGAATGGGTATCGGCTTCAATTCCTTTGAGAGTGCTGATCAAAATCTTCTCTGGCGTGATGAGCGGAAGCCAAGCCTGAAGATTTGCCCGAAGCGTCTGTGCTGGAACTGCCAAGATGATGAGGTCAGAGAATTGGAGCGCACGCTCGATATCAGTCGTTGCGATGATTGATTCAGGCAGGATGGATCCTGGTAGAAACTTTTCGTTCGTATGCAATGAATTAATCTCAGCGACGACGTCACTATTGCGTCCCCACATAAGGACTTCATGACCGGCATCGACAATTACTTGAGCAAGAGTTGTACCCCATGCTCCTGTTCCTAAAACGGTGCTCTTCATAGACGCTAGCCCCGCTTCCTATTGTTCTTCTTAAAGTTTCCGATACGAGGCAACGATGATGTGTGAGGGTCAAAAATTTCTGCAGGAGCTTTCTCACCACGAATATCTTCAAGAATATCTGTGATTGCACGCATGACATATCGCGTCGCTTCTTCCAGCGCTTCTGGATCATTCTCCTTGCCGATCCACTTCTCAAAGGTGAGCGGCTTACCGGCCCAGACCTGAACCTTGGTGCGAGGGAAGAGTCTGATCTTCTTTCCATATGTAGGAAGTAACTCTTGTGCCCCCCATTGAGCGCACGGCACAACGGGAACTTGAGTAATGATTGCTAGACGCGCAATGCCAGTCTTCGCCCGCATTGGCCAGGTATGTGGATCGCGAGTCAGGGTTCCTTCAGGATAGACACCGAGGCAATGGCCGGCTTTGAGAAATGCGATCGCATGAGAGAGGGCATGTGATGCGTTCTCAGTCTCGCGCTCTACTGGAATCTGGCCCGAGCCAGCGATGATCTTTCCAATAACTGGAACTTTAAAGACAGAGGCTTTACCAAGGAATCGTGGGGCTCTGCCATTTTTGTAGAGAAAGTGGGCAAAGATTAATGGGTCTGCATAAGAGATGTGGTTAGAGACAACAATAACTGGACCACTCTTGGGAAGATTCTCTGCACCGCGCCAATCGCGCTTAGTAACTGCTCGCAGAATCGGAATGACAACACTTGCACCAACATGAAAAAAATTATTACTGCCGAGCGGTTTACCTGTCGGTGGTGCGTACTCAATAACCACGGTGGGTTCATTCGCACTCATATCTGAAGGATACCTGCCTCAATTGAGAGAAATAAAAAAGGGGAGCCATTTCTGACTCCCCTTTTCGAGAATTACTACTTGCGCTTTACAACCTTCTTAGCAGTCTTCTTAGCAGGAGCCTTCTTGACTACCTTCTTCGCTGCTGCCTTCTTAGCAGGAGCCTTCTTGACTACCTTCTTCGCTGCTGCCTTCTTAGCAGGAGCCTTCTTCGCTGCTGGCTTAGCAGCTGGCTTTGCAACAACCTTTACAGGTGGCTTTGGTGCAGCTTCGAGCTTGCGTGCGCCTGAGATAACTTCCTTGAGAGCCTTTGCAGGGAGGAAGCGAACCTTCTTGCTCGCCTTGATCTGGATTGTCTCGCCAGTGAAAGGGTTACGACCCTTACGTGCTGCACGGTCAACCTTCTTGAACTTACCGAAATCGTTGATCATGACATCTTCGCCCTTTGAAATGTTGCGGACGATTGAGTCAAAGACGATATCTACTGCGCGAGCAGCTTCCTTCTTGCTATCGCCAAAGTGTGGCGCTAGATATGCGATGAACTGGGCCTTGTTCATAAATTCCCCTTATTACGCGTAATTTGTTAAGCATTTGCTTAACGCTGTGAGAAATCTACGCAGAGAGGTGATAACAACGGGTCATAACGCTCGGTGTGTCGCATTAAAAATATTCAATTTTTACGCGTAAAAAATGCAAAAAAAACTCTCAACAAGGCGTTGAGAGTTTCTCTGCAGAAGTGAATTATTGAAGCGCAGGTAGCGTTACAGGCTTAAAACTCGCTCTCTTCGCCTCAAATGCGCCTACTTCATCGATCTTTTTCAGCGTTAAACCGATGTCATCGAGCCCCTCCATGAGGCGCCAACGTGTGTAATCATCAATCTGGAATGGAACACTTTGATCGCCATAGCGAACGGTCTTGCCCTCAAGATCAACAGTTACCGCTGTCTTGGGATCCTTCTCGATCGTCTGCCAAATTGCTTCAATGACATCTTGTGGGAGCAAGACAGTGAGCAGCCCTGCCTTCTGCGAATTACCGCGGAAGATATCGGCGAAACGGCTCGAGAGAACGACCTTGAAACCGTAATTCTGTAACGCCCAGACGGCGTGCTCTCGTGATGAGCCAGTTCCGAAATCAGGCCCTGCCACCAGGATCGTTGCTCCCTGGTACTCGCTCTTGTTGAGGACGAACTCTGGATCACTACGCCATGCTGAGAAGAGGCCATCTTCAAAGCCGCTCTTGGTAACGCGCTTTAAATAGACAGCAGGAATGATCTGATCGGTATCGACATTACTGCGACGCAACGGGATTGCAGTACCAGTGTGCGAGAGAAATTTTTCCATTGTTCTTCTCCTTACAAATCTGCCGGTGATGAGAGGGTTCCACGGATAGCGGTTGCAGCAGCAACGAGCGGGCTCACCAGGTGAGTCCGTCCACCCTTGCCCTGACGTCCTTCAAAGTTTCTATTTGATGTTGATGCAGCGCGCTCTTGTGGCTTGAGCTGATCGGGGTTCATTCCGAGACACATCGAGCAACCGGCGTTACGCCATTCACCGCCCGCATCAAGAAAGACCTTATCGAGACCTTCTGCTTCAGCTTGGAGACGAACCTTGGCAGAGCCAGGAACGACAAGGAGTCGCACTGAATCTGCAATCTTCTTCCCCTTCAAGATATCTGCTGCAGCACGGAGGTCTTCGATACGACCATTTGTGCACGAGCCAAGAAAGACAGTGTCCACTGAGACAGATTTCAACGGCGTTCCTGCTTCAAGCCCCATGTATGTCAAAGCGCGCTCTGCAGCGCCGCGCTCTTCCGCATCAGTGATATCCGCTGGGTTAGGGACATTCGCATTGAGAGGAAGTCCCTGACCTGGGTTCGTTCCCCACGTAACAAATGGCTCGAGCTCATCTGCATTGATAGTAATTTCTTTATCAAACTTTGCATCCGCATCAGTTTGAAGGGTCTTCCAATAGGCAACTGCAGCATCCCAATCAGCACCTTGAGGAGCATGTGGCTTATCTTTAACGTAAGCAAAGGTTGTCTCATCTGGTGCGATTAAACCGGCGCGCGCACCTGCTTCAATCGACATATTGCAGACGGTCATGCGGCCTTCCATGGAAAGGGCGCGAATTGCAGAGCCACGATATTCAAGGACATATCCCTGTCCCCCGCCGGTACCGATCTTTGCGATGATCGCAAGGATGATGTCCTTTGACGTTACTCCTGGCTTGAGAGTTCCTTCGACATTGATCGCCATTGTCTTTGGGCGAATCAATGGCAGCGTCTGTGTGGCAAGAACGTGTTCAACTTCTGAAGTACCGATGCCGAATGCAAGTGCACCAAATGCACCATGCGTTGAGGTGTGCGAATCCCCGCAGACGATTGTCATGCCAGGTTGCGTAATACCAAGTTGTGGGCCAACAACGTGCACGATTCCTTGCTGTGAATCGCCTAATGAGTGAATGCGGACACCGAACTCTTTGCAATTGGCACGCAAGGTATCGACCTGAAGCTTGGAGACTGGATCAGCGATAGGTTGATCAATGTTGAGGGTTGGAACGTTGTGATCCTCTGTTGCAATGGTGAGGTCCGGGCGACGAACCTGACGGCCTGCTAGGCGTAGGCCATCGAAGGCTTGTGGGCTAGTCACTTCATGAATCAAATGAAGATCGATATAGATGAGATCAGGTTCATTCGCTGCACTGCTGACAATGTGGTCAGCCCAGATCTTCTCTGCAAGTGTCTTTCCCATGTGGCCTCCAAGTAGTTCTACTCACCACCCCATTAGTTGCATCTCGCATTCCGAGATGCCAGTATTAGAGTGTGGACAAGAAGAATAGCGGAGTCGGCGTTCTCGACAAAGCCGTGAAGATCATGGCAACCCTCGAATCAGGCCCTCACTCCCTCACCGAACTCGTAGCTGCGACAGGTATTGCACGTCCGACGGCACACCGATTAGCCGTTGCGCTCGAATTCCACCGCCTTGTTACTCGCGACCTTATGGGCCGCTTCACTCTTGGGCCTCGCTCTGGCGAACTCGCTGCTGCCGCTGGTGAGGATCGACTCCTTGCCGTTGCTGCGCCAGCTCTGACCGCACTCCGCGATGCGACCTCCGAAAGCGCCCAGCTCTACCGCCGCCAAGGCGATCAGCGCGTCTGCGTTGCGACTGCAGAACGCATGAGCGGTCTTCGCGATTCCGTACCTGTTGGAACAGTTCTCACCATGCAGGCCGGATCAGCTGCGCAAGTGCTCTTGGCTTGGGAAGAGCCAGATAAGTTGCGTCGCGGTCTCGTCGGCTCACTCTTTACAGCTGCATCCCTCTCCGCAGTAAGACGGCGTGGATGGGCGCAATCCGTAGGAGAACGTGAAGTCGGAGTTGCCTCTGTATCGGCGCCAGTGCGCGGACCGAATAATAAAGTGATTGCTGCAGTGAGTATTAGTGGACCGATTGAACGCCTTGGTCGCCAACCGGGTCGTTCTCATGCCGCTCAAGTGGTTGCAACCGCAGCTCGATTAAGTGAGTATCTCGCACAGGTGAAGTAAGAGTTTTTCGCAAAAAAAATAACCGAGAGAATTAACTCTCGGTTATAAACACGTAAACCGTGTAGCCCCGAAGGGATTCGAACCCTCGTAGCTGACTTGAGAAGCCAGAGTCCTAGGCCGCTAGACGACGGGGCCCTAGAGTGTTATTCAGTTGTACTCGAGTTGATCTCGAGCATAGCTCCCACAAAAGCGAGAACTATCGCTGGGGTACCAGGACTCGAACCTAGACTAAATGAACCAGAATCACTTGGGCTGCCAATTACCCCATACCCCACCAAAATCGACGTTCTCACGCCTATTCCGGAAGGGCTAAGAATAGCCGAACTTTTAGCCTCTTTCGAACGCGAATCTGCCCCTGAATACCTAGGGAGTTAACGGCCCGACGAGCTAGAGAGCGGCCTTGATTCGAGCGAGTGAGGTCTGCGCGCCAAGTAACTCCATCGACTCGAAGAGCGGTGGCGAGATGTGGCTGCCAGTGACAGCGATGCGAAGGGCGCTAAAGGCGATTCGAGGTTTGAGGCCGAGTTCTTCAATCAGGGCCTTACGGAGAACTTCTTCAATCGCAGCGTGGTTCCACTCTGCAAGTGAGGATAACCGCTCTGCCGAGATTGCGAGTACCTGCTTCGAAGCCTCATCTGCAATCTTTGCTGCCGACTCCGCCTCAATTGCGAACTCTTTCACAAAGAGAAAGTTCAAGAGACCAGGAATCTCACTCAGAGTTGTGATGCGCTCTTGAATGATAGGCAGGGCTTTCTTCACAAGTGCAACGTCGCTATCGCTTGAAGTCGCAGTTCCACTCTTCAAGAGAAATGGCATCGCCCAGCTGAAGAACTCATCTAGTGTGAGCGCCCGAATCTTGTCACCGTTGATAGCTTCAAGTTTCTTCATATCGAAGCGAGCCGGGGAGCTATGCACGCGTTCAACAGTGAAGAGCTCAGTGAGCTCCTTCATCGTCACATTTTCTCGATCTTCACCCGGCGACCAGCCAAGGAGCGCGAGATAGTTACAGATCGCCTCAGGCAAGTAACCAGCATCGCGATACCAAGCAATCGATGTTTCACCATTTCGCTTGGAAAGCTTCGCATTATCTTGGCCCATCACAAAAGGCAGATGTGCAAAGAGTGGATACTCGGTCGGCTTAACGCCCATGGCATCGTAGACGCGCAGTTGCCGTGGCGTGGAGGAGAGCAGATCTTCACCACGAAGAACGTGGGTTACATTCATCAAGACATCATCAACTGCAACTGCCAAGGTATAGAGCGGAGATCCGTCATTTCGAACAAGGACAAAATCTGGAACAAATTTGTGGTCAAAGGTGACCTCGCCACGGATGAGATCAGTGAAGGTAGTCGAGCCATCTGGCATGCGCATGCGCACAACTGGCTTTCGACCCTGGGCAACATACTCTGCGATCTGACCATCTGTCAGATTTCGGCAATGGCCGTTATAACCAGGTGCCACATTCGCTTTACGCTGTTCTTCGCGAACCGCCTCTAACTCTTCAGAAGAGCAGTAACAATGATAAGCATCCCCTTGAGCGAGAAACTTTGCAGCCCATTCCGCATAAATATCGAGTCGTTGGCTCTGGAGGTAAGGACCATTAGGGCCGCCAACTTCTGGACCCTCATCCCAGTCAAGGCCCAACCACTTTAAGGTGTTGATAGCCGCTTGGATATATTCAGGGGTGACGCGTTCAGTGTCAGTATCTTCAATACGGAAGATAAATGTTCCACCGGTGTGGCGGGCATAGGCCCAATCGAAGAGCGCAGTACGAATATTTCCAACATGGAGTTCACCAGTTGGCGATGGTGCAAACCGAACTCGTACGGGCTTACTCTGATTATCCTTTTGCATGTGCGCTCACAGTGTTTGTTAGTTGGCCAATACCTTCAATAGAGATCTCAACCTTATCCCCCGCCGCCATCGGCCCAATGCCAGATGGAGTTCCGGTAAGAATGACATCGCCAGGCAAGAGGGTCATTACCGATGAGACAAAGTTGATGATTGTGGGAATATCAAAGATCATCGATGAGATCGGTTCGGATTGCTTCACAATTCCATCGACGACAGTCTCAATGCGTTGCGAACCAGGGAGAAACTCCGTCTCGATCCATGGCCCTAGTGGGCAGAAGGTGTCGAAGCTCTTGGCACGCATCCATTGGCCATCGCGCTTTTGCAATTCTCGAGATGTCACATCATTAGCGATGGTGTAGCCATAGACCACATCTGCATACTTCTCTTTCGGAACATCTTTACAGATTCGTGAGATCACAATGGCAAGCTCGCCCTCATAATCAATACTCGGCGCCATCGCTGGCCACTGAATGATGTCTTCTGGCCCGATGACAGAAGTATTTGGCTTAAGAAAGATGATCGGCTCATCCGGAACAGCGGAGTTCATCTCGGCGGCATGATCGGCATAGTTCTTACCTACACAGACAACCTTGCTCCGTGGAATGACAGGAGCGAGAAGACGGACATCTTCTAAGAGGACTTTTTTATCGGTCGGGACGATCCCAGAGTAGATCGGGTCACCTTTGATCACCAGAATCTCGCCTTGGTCGTTCAGTACGCCAAAGTGAGGATCTGTACCGATTCCTGCGCTTGCAGGAGGAGTGAATCGAACGATACGCATTGGGCGAGCCTACAACTTCGTGAGGCTAAGCCCCTACTTCACCTGCTTTTAAGGGGTTGCTGGTGAATCACCTTCATCGCTTCGAGTGGCGACGATATTTGAGATACGGTGGCGGCGCCCCATCGGCCTCTCAGCTGTTAGCTTCCAGCCATCTATCGTGATGGTGCTCCCAGCGATCGGGACTCCCCCAAGAATCTTCGCCATAAAGCCACCCAAACTATCGACATCCTCTTTTTGATCGTCGGTGAGAGTCACTTTGCAGGCATCTTCGAAATCTTCAATATGAAGTCGAGCTGAAAGTCGTGCTGAATCTTCATTGAGCCACTCAACCTCCGGCGCTTCAGAATCATATTCGTCAGCGATCTCACCCACGATCTCCTCAAGAATATCTTCAATTGTAATTAATCCCGCAGTACCACCGTACTCATCAATAACGATCGCCATATGGATCTGATCTTTCTGCATCTCTTTCAAGAGTTCAGCGGCGGTCTTCGTCTCTGGCACAAATGAAGCTGGACGAGAATGGCTCTCAACGCTCTCGGAGTGTTCAGAGTCGTGATGCTCATGTACTCGTCGCGCAAGATCTTTGACATAGGCGATACCAATGACATTATCGAGATTATCGCTGATGACCGGAATACGGGTATAGCCAGATCGCAGCGCTAGGGAGAGTCCTTGTCGCACCGTCTTATCGCCTTCAATCCAGACCATATCGGTACGTGGCACCATGAGTTCACGGACAAGAGTTCCACCAAGATCAAAGACCGAA